>Ga0208261_1000552_pt1 | contig 14474 bp, 11 predicted proteins | sample Knorr_S7_td_DCM__FD_185595 | JGI IMG/M metagenome (GOLD analysis project Ga0208261, IMG submission 185595) | Marine microbial communities from Southern Atlantic Ocean transect - Knorr_S7_td_DCM_ad_131m_LV_B (SPAdes) (version 3) | ecosystem: Environmental > Aquatic > Marine > Oceanic | place...
GAAAAATTAATTGATGACAATACAAAAGCCCTATACTGCGAGACGATTGGAAACCCGGCAGGCAACATTGTCGACCTTGAACCAATCTGTGATATGGCTCACAAACACGGTGTTGCCGTCATTGTTGACAATACGGTAGCGACTCCAACTCTGTGTAATCCAATTCAGTTTGGTGCGGATATCGTTGTGCATTCTCTAACCAAGTATATAGGTGGACATGGCACGTCGGTCGGCGGGATTATAGTTGATTCAGGTAAATTTCCATGGCCAGAGCACAAGAAGCGTTATCCTCAGCTAACAGAACCAGAGCCTTCTTATCACGGAGTAGTTTACTCAGAGGCTCTGGGCGAGGCAGCGTTCATAGGGCGAGCTAGAACGGTCCCTCTCAGAAATACGGGGTCTGCTCTTTCTCCAATGAATGCTTTCTTGATCATGCAGGGGCTGGAGACGTTAGCGATACGCATGGAGCGACATTGTCAAAATGCTGTTGCTGTGGCGGAATTTTTGAAGGGGCATGCAAAAGTTGAATGGGTAAAGTTCGGTGGGTTAGAAGGTGACATGTATTTTGATTTAGCAAAGAAATATTGTGGTGGAGTTCCTGCATCCTTACTAACTTTTGGTATAAATGGTGGGTTTGATGCTGGTGTTCGTTTTTACGACGCTTTAGAAATGATCAAGCGATTAGTCAACATCGGTGACGCCAAGACGCTCGCCTGCCATCCGGCATCTACGACACACCGTCAGTTAACGGAGGAAGAGCAGGCATTAGCTGGCGTATCTCCAGAAACAATTCGGATTTGTGTTGGAATAGAACATATTGATGACATCACGAACGACATTAGTCAGGCCTTAGATAAAGCATAAGATTTGTAAGCAGTAAAATATCGAGAGTAGTATGCCAAGTCCAAGTTATTTTGAAGATTTTGAAATTGGAGCAACGCAAGAGTTTGGGGAATACGAAGTTACTCAGGAGGAGATACTAGAGTTTGCCGAAAAGTATGACCCTCAACCCTTTCATTTATCTGACGCCGCGGGGAAGGCGATGCACTTCGGCGGACTTTGCGCCTCTGGGTGGCATACCTGTGCCATGGCTATGCGGATGATTGTAGAGCAAATGCCGATAGAGAATAACGGAGCTCTGGGGTCTCCAGGGATAGATGAAATTCGCTGGAAGAAACCAGTCTTCCCAGGAGATGTGCTTCGCATGAGATCAACCATTCTCAACAAGAAGTATTCAAAATCGCGTGCAGATATGGGAACTATATTTATGCAAAATGAAGTAATTAATCAAAACGATGAATTGGTTATGAGCAATAAGCCCATCGTAATGGTCAAGAGAAGAGATATCGGTTAGGTGTCAGGTTTTCAGCGATGGATCAGATCTATATCTATTTTTCGTTAGAATCTTTGGTTTGTGACGACGTAATATAGTAAAAGATCAGACCTACGATTATGACCCCGAAGCTGAATAAAACCTCAACAGGCCTCTCCAGTATAGTGAAAGTTAATGTCCACCCGGTAACTCCTAGAAAAATCAAAGGCGTAATTGGAAATAAAAAAGCGCGATATGGGCGAGCGAGGTCAGGCCTTCTTGACCTCAGTACAAACAAACCAAGGACGCTCGCAAAGGTATTGAGAGCCATCGTAAATCCTGCAAAGACAAGGACCGATTCAAAAGTAGAGGATATGATAAAAACAATTGCGATTGTGGACTGAAGAAAAATCGACCTCGCAGGGATGCCCGAAGAATTTTTACGTCCCAAAAAACTTAACCTGGGAAAGTCTTCTCCAACAACCTGTATAACTCTTGGTCCGGCCATGGTCATGGCACTGACTGTAGAGATTAAAAGTAGTGCTAGTGCTAGACCAAACAATCCACCCGCTAATTCGCCGAATACCGTTCGAGCGGCAATGGCACCAACTTCAACTTCGCCAATCATTGAATCCATAGGTGTTGTATACAAAAAAACAAAATTCAGTCCTAAGTACAATAAGGTAACGATTGAAGTACCAGATATCAGCACTAAGGGGAGAGCTCGCTGAGGGTTTTCGATTTCGCTGGAAAGATAGGTCGCAGCGTTCCATCCGGAGTAGGCAAAACTTACATAAATTAGTGCAACTGCAAAAGCGCCGCTTGTAACTATTTGGACGTCGCTACTCGTTGGTAAGAAGGAAACTGGTTGAGGAGCTTCTACCACTAAAAGCGCAGCCAATATAAACAATAAAATCACAGCGACTTTTAAAGTTGTAAATATAGTCTGAGTCCTTCCACTGTTACGATGGTTTGAGGAATGAACGACGGATAGCAATAAAAGTAGTGATACTGCAATAAGCTGCTCCACAAAATTGGGAACATCACCAAATAAAGAAGACGTGAAGTAAGCAGAGAACGTCATAGCAGCTAAAGCGGTTGGCGCCGCAAACCCGACAGACATTGAAATCCAGCCCGAAACGAAGCCCGCGGCAGGATGGTAGATCTGAGACAGAAAGTTGTATTCGCCGCCTGAACGAGGAAGAGTTGCGCCCAGTTCCGCATAAGAGATCGCACCGCAAAGCGCGGTAAGGCCACCTAATATCCAGAGCAAAAGGAGCGCGAAACCAGACTGTATGTCTAACAACTGAAAGCCAAGACTAGTGAACACGCCTGTTCCGACCATGTTGGCCACAATTACGGCAGTTACCGTGATGTATTTGAACTTAGTTTGAGGCATGTATTAGAGGCCGAAGTGCTTTTTTTAGTATTGTCAGGTTAAGTTCTGCTTGCTCGGTCAAATCTAGCCTATCTGTTTTAGGGTTCGCAAGGCCGAAATTCGCTGATTATCGAATTTGGCCTCAGATGTTGCACACATTAGGGTATTTGTTCTGTTATAGTAGAGAAAAAGCCCGTTTTTACTTATTTTTCGGAAACAACGGAGGCAAATAATGAGAATAAATCCAGCTGAACTTCTACGAAAATCCTGGCTTGTAGTTTGTTCGATATTTTTAATACTGATGGTGTCGAGCGCTCAAGCGCAGGAATGGCAGCCTGATAGACTGCCAGATGGACAACCAAACATAACAGGCATGTGGAATAATGTCGGAGCAACAGCCACGCCAGTAGAAATGCCAGACGAGTTTGAAGGCAGGGTGCCGACAGCCGAAGAGCTAGCCGACTTTATTGCCCGAAGAGACGAAGCTCGAAAAGGTAATGTCTGTTCCTTGAATGAGTGCATTAGCGGAGGTCAGAGTGTTGGTGCGTATGGAAATGAATGGTTTGACTGGTATTGGTCTGATGCGGTGGTTGACGCGCCCGCCTTGGTAGTGGACCCGCCAAACGGGAGAATTCCGGCATACACGCCAGCAGCTCAAGAGGCCATCAGATTGAATGTTGTTGAAGAGCATGATTCTGCCGCAACCGTTGAAGCTGGCGACCGATGTCTATCTCGCGGCGTTTTCGGAATGATGATGCCGACAGCCTATAATAATGGAAAGCTTATCTTGCAGTCCCCAGGTTTCGTCATGATCCATAGTGAAATGATTCATAATGCCCGAATAATTCCTATCGATGCAGGCGATCACGTTAGTGACAACATAAAACTCTGGGAAGGTGACTCGCGCGGTCGTTGGGAAGGTAATACGCTGATTATAGAGTCAACAAATTTCAAGTATGTCAGGAATATTCGAGCGCCAGGACGCGGGAATCCCCCCCAAAACGAAGGCCGTAAGATGGTCGAGACGTTTACTTTTGAGGATGAAAACACCCTCCGATATACGCTGACCGTCGATGATCCCCTCACTTACGAAGCACCTTGGACGGTTGCCTTCCCTTATTTGAAAGACAACGATTACAAGCAGTATGAATATGCGTGTCATGAAGGGAACTATGCGATGGAGACTCGCCTTAGCGGTGCTAGGGTCCTTGAGAGAGGCTTGACTGAAACAGGGAATCGCTAAACGAGAATAAAAACCTTAAAGGGGTCAGTGTAAAGACACGTTATCGTGTTTTTACGCTGACCTTTTTTGTCTAACTGAGAGTAAGCCATGAATACACGTATAATGCTCGGCCTATTGATTTGCTCTGCTATTCCCGAATGGCTTTTTGGACAGTCACCTGTCGGAGACACTCTGAGTGAGGCCCGCTCAAGTGATGGCTCCTACATAAGCTGGAAAGAACACTTAATTGACGACCCTGTCATATCCGGTGTCCCATTTAGTGGCAGCGATGGTTTGGTTATGGGGGATTTAGACCTAGACGGAGTAGATGACATAGTTTCGGTTCATGAGTCAGATTCAACCTACGATTCTGCCGTTCCCGGAGAAACGCCGGATGCTATGGGTCATGTCAGAATAGCTTTCGGTTCAGAGGATCCCGATAAATGGGAAAACATTACCCTAGGCGAAGGCGCTGATGCCTCGGCTGCTGAAGATGCTGCCATTGCGGATGTTAATAGAGACGGTTTTCCAGACATCATGGTCGCTGCCGAGTTATCACACTTAATTTACTTTCAAAATCCGGGCGAGGATATTAGAACCCAAGCATGGGAAAGGTTAATTCTCCCTATGACGCAGGGCCGAGGTTCTTATATCAGGGTTTTCTTGGCGGACTTAGATGGCGATGGGCTGCCGGAAGCCATCGCACCGAATAAGGGTGCACAGAGACCCACCGTAGAGGACTATCGACGCTCAACCGCCGCTTCTATATACAAATTTAGTGGGGACCCTTTGTTAGGTAACAACTGGAGCGAAATTGAACTTGGTTTTTTCAGTAATCCAAGAAACTCTGAACCTGTGGACATCGATGGTGATGGGGATGTGGACATCATTGTGGGTAGCAATGGTGAAAATCGCATAATACTGTTTGAGAATGTTGATCCCAAAAATCTTACCTTCATCGAGCACGCTATAGGCGTATATGGGCCGAAGACAAATGGGTTTAATATGGAGTTCCTGGATCTTAATGGGGATGGACGCCTTGATATCATTGGTGCCGCTGGTAGAACATTAGCTTGGTTCGAACAACCCGCTGAAATCGACCATGCTTGGATTTCAAGAACCATCGGATCATTTGACCCTGATAGCATGACGGGTTTTGAAATTGACGACATCAATGGGGATGGTCTTATCGATGTCATTGCTGGCAGCTACAGTAGGGGTCCTAGAACGGGCGATGGTGATGTGACCGCAGAGGATCCGCTTGGAAGGATAGGCTGGTTTGAAAACCCAGGTGACTTAGAAAGACAGTGGATTCGACACGATATATCAAGGAGGAAGAGAGGAATGTACGACAAATTTATTGCCAGAGACCTCGATGGTGATGGGGATACTGATTTCATTGCAACGCGTGGGAACAGTTATCCGTATGATGGCGTTTTTTGGCTTGAGCAGTTGAGAACGGCAACGTCTCAGCCGGTCTTCGAAAGGGCTAGAGAGGTGGACAGTCCCGAAATGCCACTATTAAACATAAAGAATTAGAATAGACGCTATTTTTATCAAACCTAGCAATTTAATATCATAGGCAGAATATCCTGGAGAGTTGACATGAGAAAAATTGCCTCACTTATTTTTTTCCTGGTTGCAGTTGCTTCTTGTGCGCCGGAGCCAGTGGATTCGAGGGAAGAGGTTGCCGGGGAGTGGCACCATGCAGGAGGGAGTCACTTTTCTGAGAAGTATGCTGATCTTGATCAGATTAATGCTCAAAATTTCAACGAATTGGAAATTGCCTGGCGATGGCAATCGATAGATGTAAATTTGCCCAGAAATATAGCTTATGCGACTGGAGATTATCGAGCCGTGCCTTTGCTGATAGAAGGCGTCATGTACACCAATACAAACCATGGTCAGATAGTAGCGCTAGATCCAGCGACGGGTGAGCTAATATGGAGCTTTGATCCAGAAAGTTATGCGTTAGGCAGGCCGGTTTTTTCCCCCGCTCAAACTAGGGGTATAGAGTATTGGACTGACGGGAATATCAGTCGGATTTTTATAGCTACTCTTGGCAAACAATTGGTATCCATCGATTTAGACACTGGTAGGCCGGACCCTAACTTTGGTGACGAGGGATTCGTAGACTTGCGTGATAACTTTGGCAAGCTTGAGTTTGAAATTGACAACATAACACACGGCGCACCGCCGATTGCGGTTGGTAGCTCGGTCATTATAGGGTCAAAAATTTTTGACTATACGTTATTCAATCGCAGTCCTCCTGGTCATGTGCGAGCCTATAATGCATATACGGGCGAATTTAAGTGGAGATTCAATACGATCCCTCAACAAGGCGAACCTTATACAGAAACTTGGGAAAGTGGTTCATGGCGTGAAGCGGGAAACACTAACGTTTGGACATTTATGTCAGCAGACGATGAAGCTGGGATCGTCTACTTGCCAACTTCCACGCCGACTAATGATTACTGGGGCGGCAAGCGACTAGGTGAAAATCTTTTTGCTGAGTCAATCGTTGCGTTGGATGCGGATACAGGCGAAAGGTTATGGCATTTTCAGACCGTGCATCATGGTCTTTGGGATTATGATGTGGCTTCTGCTCCCAACTTGGTCGATATTGTCGTAGATGGAAGGCCAATCAAAGCAGTTGCGCAAGTATCAAAGACCGGTTTCACCTATGTTTTTGATCGTATAAGTGGTGAGCCAGTTTGGCCGATCGAAGAGAGGCCGGTGCCTCCCAGTGACGTGCCAGGAGAGCGAGCTCATCCTACACAACCTTTTCCTACGAAACCAGCTCCATTCGAGAGGCAGGGGATGACAGAAGGCGACCTGATCGATTTTACGCCTGAAATACATGCAGCTGCAGCAGAGATAGCCTCCAAATTGGTGCTTGGTCCTATTTTCACTCCGCCAATCGTTCAGGGTACAAATGGTAAAGACGCAACTGTCTTTTTGCCTGGTGCCGGTGGGGGAGCCAACTTCCCTGGAGCGAACGTTGATCCTGAGACAGGAATACTATATGTGCCCTCGCACACCCGACCCTATGCCATGTCGTTGGTCGAACCTGATGACCCAGATTCAGATTGGCCCTACGTAATCAATGTGCAACGAAATATAGGCCCAATGGGCTTGCCGTTGACCAAGCCACCATATAGGCGTATCACTGCCATCGATTTAAACACTGGTGAGCATGTCTGGCAGACGCCTTTCGGGAGAGGTCCCGCAAATCATCCTTTATTAGCGCATCTTGAATTACCTGATCTAGGCAGTGTATTCACTGATGTGTCAGCCGAGGGCGGAATACTGATAACCAAGGGATTAGTTATCTCGCATTTACCGCAGAAAGACGAGGTCGATGAGGATGCGGATGGATCGGTTCTTGTCGCGTACGATAAATTGACGGGGGAAAAAGTTGGAGAGGTTCTTGTTGATCGGCGTCTTCATGGACCTGTCATGTCTTATCTTTATGGCGGGAAACAGTATGTTGCGATTGCAGGTGGGCGCTTTGACACGTCAGAAATGATTTCTTTTGCTTTGCCTGACTGACGGAAACATGAATGAATAGGCGAACTAGTTTCTTAAATTTTTTAGCAGTTCTTCTGATTGCAAGTTTGCAGCAAGTGTCTGTTCGTGCGCAGACGCTGAGTTTTACGCAGACACAGGTCGCGGAAGGTAAGGAGCTTTATGACATTAACTGTGCGTCATGTCATGGAGTTAGCCTGGAAGGTGCAGCAGTAATTCCAAGTTTGTCCGGTGTTTCTTTCAACGCTAAGTGGAGTGAAGCACCATTAAAAAATTTAGCGATCGAATTGCGCCAAATGCCGCCGGGAAGCCAAATCCTCCTGACCGAAGATGACTACAAATCTATCACCGCCTACATAATGACATTTAATGGAGTTGCATACAGTGAGTCTGCTGCGCTCGGGGGGTTGGATTTTGAATCGGAATTAAAGCTACCCGCTTTTTCAGGCGTTGTTCGCGTAGCGGAGCAAAGTGTCTCGGAGGGCGCTGCTGAAATCCTATCACGATTCACGACGGTATCGGACGCAATGTTATTAAACCCGCCAGCAGAGGATTGGTTAATATGGCAGGGAAGTTATGACAACCATGGCTTCAGCGCTCTTGATCAAATAAATCGGGAAAATGTCGGTGGATTAGAGCTGTCCTGGAGAATGCCTTTACAAACTGGAGTTAACAATCCTGGGCCGCTGGTACATGACGGAGTCATGTATCTTTTTACATTCCCAGATACAGTGTTAGCAATTGATGCGAGTAATGGATCTCTGTTATGGCGTTATGAGCATCACTCTGAAGTGCAGCCTAGCCAGAAGAAAGGAGTTGCTCTGCATGGAGAACTGGTCTACGTGCCAACGTCAGATTTGCATGTGTTGGCACTGAATGCGCGGACTGGCAAGCTTGTCTGGGATCATAAAATCGAGACAGATGATAAATACGAGGGCTACCACTTGCGCATGTCTCCTTTTGTAGTTGGGGAAACTGTGATTCAAGGGATTACCTCGTTGAGGATCCCGGAGGGTGGCTGGATTGATGGAATTGACCGCACTACCGGAGCCCATAAGTGGCGCTTCTACACCATCCCTCGCCCAGGTGAGCCGGGCGGGAATACTTGGAACGGTATCCCCATAGAGGAGAGGAGCGGAGGGTCCGTTTGGAATGCTGGCGCATATGATCCAGAGCTCGGTCTAGTCTACTTTGGAGTTGCGCCAACTTATAATACAGCTCCGCTGCTGTATCCGGTGAACATCGACGGCATTACTAATGATGCTCTTTATACAAATGCCACGATTGCATTGAGGCCAGAGACCGGCGAGCTTGTTTGGCACTACCAGCACTTGGAAAACGATCAATGGGATCTAGACTGGGCTTTTGAGCGCCAAATTGTGGATATTAATTTCAGAGGACAGGATCGTCGGGCTGTCATCAACATGGGTAAGCTTGGCATTTTAGATGCTGTAGATTCCGCGACGGGGGATTATCTCTTTTCGATGGATATGGGACTTCAGAATGTTGTAACAGATATTGATCCGTTGACAGGTTATAAAAATATAAACCCTTATACGATTCCTCAGTTAGAGGAGCAAAGACTGGTTTGCTCTAATCATTACGGAGCTAAAAGCTGGCCTCCAGCGGCGTATAATCCTCATACTAAGAAGCTTTACCTGCCGCTCAATGAAGGCTGTTTGGAGGCGGGACCTGAAGGGCGTTATCAGGTTCTGACAACGAACATGCAATTTAAGGAGGCTCTATTCCCGGGGAGCAATGGCAATATGGGTCGGGTGCAGGCTCTTGACCTTGAGAATCAGGAAATCGAATGGACACATCGGCAACCGAGCCCAGTGATTAGTTCGATCTTGGCTACGGCGGGCGGTATTGTTTTTGCCGGTGACTTGAATCGTCAATTTAGGGCCTTTAACGATGAAACAGGTGAGATCTTGTGGCAGGGAATGCTAGATGACGTTCCTAGCTCGACAATAATAACTTATGCGGTAGACGGGACTCAGTATGTTGCCATTGTAGCAGGACAGACTGGCTATCATGTGAACGACTGGTCGCGAATGTTTAGTATTTTCGCGGAGCCGGAGGGCATGCCTTTTAATGATTCTCCCAAAGGCGGTGCAGCCCTTTGGGTTTTCGCGTTAGGTCAATAATTCCGATCCGTGTTTACATTTCCACTGCATTTGTCGCTTCATTTCTTAGTTCCCGGAATAGTAGCTGGTGTGTTTTTCCGAGGTCAGTGGCGGAAAGCATACATTCTCATGATTGCTACGATGTTAGTAGACATTGATCATTTGTTCAGCAGTCCAATATTTGATCCTGATAGATGCAGCATAGGAACTCATCCACTGCATGACCCATTTTTCTTTCCAGTTTTCTTGATGCTGAGTTTGGTTCCGAGGTCTAGGTTTTTAGGGCTTGGATTGGTCATACACATGTTTTTAGACAGTTTAGATTGTCAGGTCACAAACGGTGTCTGGTTCGTCTAATGTTTTAATTTGTATAAATGGGGGATATTTGCAAAAGAAATTCATGTAACCTAAGTGCTATGTTTAAACGAACTCATTCAATTATTTTACTCACCGCAGTCTTATTTTTGTCTACATCTCCATCGCATTCGCAGAAAATGAGTGTGACTCATTGCAACGGGGCATGTCCGGTCTATGGGTCTTCGATGGCTGCGAACCGAGCGAATGTTGTTATTCATCACATTTATGCAGCAGGTATAAATGGTGAAAGCGGCCTAGCTGATTGGGTCTCGTATCGATTGACTAAAGAGGCAATAGGTGTAGCTTCGCTGCTCCCTCGACAGTGGAATCCGGATCGCTTGTTAGAATTTTCCGATTTGGAAGATGTACTCGAGATTGGCTCTAAAGAGTTACGACTCGCTGAAATTGCGGTAAGCAATAACCCTTACGTTGGAATCGGCGAGTTACCAGAGCAACTGGGAAAAAGTGCGCGGCTTGCGCCTATGACTTCTTTTTCGAACACGCCCTATTGGTCTGATGTGAATAATCTAACAAATATGGTGCCTATGCCCCAGCCGCTTAGGCTTGGACCTTGGCTGCAGTTGGAGCAGCGGCTGAATGAGCTCGTTGAGAGAAAAGGAGAATTGCATGTGATCACGGGCCCCCTGTTTCTGATAGACAGACTTAGTGTTAGTCAAGTCCCAGCAGCGACTGAGCCCGCGGCGTACTATAAAATTGTTGTTGAAAACGATGGGCTGGTGGTATTTGTTCTTCCTAAGGATCATGGACAGTTTGACTCTTTTTGTGATCAAACAGTGAGTCTTGATGATCTGCAGAGGATGGTATCGATAGACTTTTTTCCTGGACGTAGAATGCAACCGTCAGACGAGTTGTTGACACAACTGAATTGCGTGAAGTAGAGGGTAGTTATTATTGTTTGACTAATTTACTGGATGACTGAAAATCGGTAGGACCTATTTCATGAAAGCATTTATTTCCAAAGGAGGAATCAAAAACATGGTAGCGAAACAAATCTATAGACTAAAATTGTGGCTATTTTCCTCTTTTATCGCCTCAACAGTTTTTGCCCAGGATAACCCCTACCAAGTTGTCTATCATTGGGGTGAGCTGCCGGGCGGAAGGCCAATGGGGATTGTGACTGGAGTTCAGCCTGATCCAGACGGAGAGCACCTATGGATTATAGAGCGCTGCAGCGCTAATCAATGTGCTGGCTCAGATCACCATCCGATCCATAAATTAGACCTGCAAGGAAACACCGTTAAGTCAATTGGCGCAGGTTTGTTTGCTTGGCCGCACGGGTTTGATATGGACGAGGAGGGTAATTTTTGGATTACGGAAGGCGCGCCGGAAGGTGATGCAAGAGGAGCTCCGGGAGCGGAGCGAGGCATGGGCCATCAAGTTGTCAAAATCAATCAAGATGGAGAGGTTTTAATGCGCCTTGGCGAAGCCGGTGTGCCTGGAGATGACCAGATGCACTTCAACGGACCGAGCGCAATCATTGTAGCCCCCGGAGGCGATTTCTGGGTAGCAGACGGCCACAGAGGCGGTAATAATCGTATTATTAAATTTTCTAGAAACGGCGAGTTCCAATTTCAGTTGGGTGGCGGTGTAAATGATACAAGCAGAGAGAGTGCTCGTTTCAACGACCCACATGACTTAAAAATAGACTCTCAGGGTCGCCTGTTTGTCGCTGACCGAGGAAATAACAGAATTCAGATTTTTGACCAGGGCGGGGAGCTAATAGATATCTGGACTCAATTTGGCAGGCCGAGTGGAATTTGGATTGATGAAAACGACAAGATCTTTGTCGCTGACGGTATGTCTGGTGAACAATGGAATCGTGGCTGGGAGCGGGGTATTCGGATAGGGGATGCTAGAACGGGTTACGTAACTGAGTTTATTCCCGACTATGAAATACCCAATGGAAGTGGTATTGAATTTTTGGCCTCAGACTATGAAGGGAATATCTATGCCGGACAGGTTGGTCGCCAGCGATTTGAAAAGTATGAGCGAGTTCGACCATAGAGGATCAGAAGTATGAGTTTTGCGAGTGGGGTATTGACTGGAAAGAGCGCGATTGTGACCGGTGGTGCCACCGGAATTGGTTCCTTCATCGTGCGAAAGTTAGGTGCCTTGGGAGCCAACGTTGGAATAGTTTCTCGAAAGGAAGACAATTTGGTATCAGCTGTCAGCGAATTCAAAGATTCTGATGATATTGATGTTGCTTGGTGCACTGGGGATGTACGAGACTCAGAGGGTATAAAAAAATCTTTTGATCAGTTGGCAGAGAAAATTGGTGGCATCGATATTTTAGTGTGCAATGCTGCGGGAAATTTTATCTGCCCCACGGAGGATCTCTCCTGGAATGGGTGGCGGACTGTTATCGAAATTGATCTGAACGGCACTTTTAATTGTTGCCAGGCTGCGCTCCCTCACCTCAAAGAATCGAAGGATGGAGGGCGCATCATATCGATAAGCACAACACAAGCGGACTTTGGTTGGCCGGGTGCCGCTCATGCGGCGGCAGCAAAATCCGGTATTCAAAATTTAATGAAAACACTAGCAGCAGAATGGGGCAAGTATAACATCCGCTCAAACTGGATTTCACCGGGACCGATTGAAGGAACAGAAGGCGTGGATCGACTGATTATTCAGCAAGGACTCGCCGATCAAGTTCTTGAAAGAGTGCCACTAGGTACCTTCGGTCAAGGTGAAGATATCGCTAATGCTGTGGTTTATTTCTCTTCTGATACAGGTCGGTATGTTTCAGGTGCCGGCCTTGCGGTAGATGGCGGAAGTCAGTGGAATCGTGGAAGATAATTATAGACAGTTTGCTTGCATTATTTGGTTAATAAATTAGAAAAGATTCGATAGACTATTGCTTATTATCCTCTTTTCATTTCTGTAAAAACGTACCAGGGGACATTCTTTTTATCAGTCTCATTGCCGATGTTTTCGAATTTCGATAACCGTAAACCGTGACGTTCTGCTAACTCTTCAGTCCCTTTAGAGAGGGTTTCTCCGGTAGGTATTCCAAACCGTATTTTCTCACTGTAGTACTTAATTGCACTATGCATGCGTTTGCTCAAAGTTTCGTGTGGTGGATTGCCTTTGACTAAGTCTTCAGTAAAAAAATCTGCGCCGATCAAACTACCTTGTGGAAGTGTTGAGAAAAGCGCTAACGCTGAATTTACGGCTTCGTCCGTCAGATACATAGTCACGCCTTCCCAAAGGATATAGGTTATCTTTTTCTGGTCAAATCCGCTCGCTAGGAGGGAGTCCATCCACGATTCTTGATTAAAGTCGGTTTCTACAAAAGTGACATGGGCTGATTTTATACCAGATTTGATTAACGCTTCTTTCTTCGCATTTAGTGTTGGAGTCATGTCTACTTCGAAACACTTTACTTCACAATTTTTTGGCAAATCATAACAGCGTGTATCCCAGCCGGCGCCGAGGATGACAAACTGTTCGATAGGATTTTCTGGTCTGGAAAATGCTTCACTTATAGAGCAATCAAGAAAATGAGAACGGTGGCTCATCATTGTCATAATAGATGAGGGGCGCTGCCCTGGATACCCAAACATTGAGCCTTTGTAGCCACTTATCCTTAGCGCGAGCCCGGTAGATTGGAGCATCAAAAATTTAGCCGGTTGGCGGTATAAAATCATGTGCTCAGCGAGTTTTACCGCGGCTTCGTCAATTCTCGTGCCCGCCAAGTGCATCATAATTCGCGCTCCGAAGGGTTCTGCTGCGGTGCCGGAAATGTTAAGGGGAATAATAACTCGGCGGAGCCTCCACGTGTATACGATTAACCCGAGGAGAAAGAAAGGTATAAAGAGAATCATGATCAGGCTGAATAATAAGCCGCGCATAATAAAGAACTCCTACTGTTGTGGCAGTGTAAGAGTGACCACCGTGTTTGTTGATACAACGCTCACGAACTGTTGTTCTTTGACGGAGTACGTTAGCGGACTGGCTCTCACGGTCCGCGGGGTTTGATATTTAAAAAGCGACGCTCCAGTTTCAGCGTCCAAGGCATGGAATTCGCCGTTCTCCAAACCCTGAAAAACCAGATCCCCAGCAGTTACCAGATTGCCACTGGCTCCAATTCCCGACTGAGCAGGTAGCTCGGTCTGCCAGACCTGTTCACCGTCAACTGGACTGTAGGCTGACACAGTCAAGGAGGGTGGATAGGCCTCGGATACTCTATCAAGAGCTGAGTAATTTTCGGTGTGTCCGCGACTATCGGGTCCTGGCGTTAATGAGTCGCCGACGGGCTGAACGGTTAGACTTATCGCGCCGTTTTTACCAGTGATGTAGACCAACTGTGTTCGAGGGCTAAACGATGCCGAGCCAAAGCTCGAACCGCCATGTGCGACGATATAAGGCTCGGTCAATGAGTAAGGTGTATATATCTGCTTACTTCGAGCTGCGAGTTCTGGGTCATCAAAAGGAATAAACGTGGCGCACAGCGGATCCATAGGAACGCCTCGAGCGGTTTGGGGAATCGGCTGAGTCGGATAAACGACCTCTCCAGGCACATCCGTT
>Ga0208261_1000553_pt1 | contig 14421 bp, 12 predicted proteins | sample Knorr_S7_td_DCM__FD_185595 | JGI IMG/M metagenome (GOLD analysis project Ga0208261, IMG submission 185595) | Marine microbial communities from Southern Atlantic Ocean transect - Knorr_S7_td_DCM_ad_131m_LV_B (SPAdes) (version 3) | ecosystem: Environmental > Aquatic > Marine > Oceanic | place...
CGAGCATAGCAATGGATAAGGAGCTACGTTTTGCAATACGTGAAGGTGGACGGACAGTTGGTGCTGGTGTAGTTACAGAAATAAAGGAATAGAATGGCTGGAAACAGTAAAAGAGCTATTATTCAACTAGAGAGTACTGCTGGTACTGGATACAGGTATGTTTTTACAAAAAGTAAGAGATTGCATCCTGATCGTGTTGAATATAAAAAATACGATCCAATAGTTCGTAAACATGTCATATTTAAAGAATCAAAATAATTCTATTGTGAGATATTTAAATAGTTTACAAAAATCTAATAGGAGTGTAGCTCAATTAGGTAGAGCACCGGTCTCCAAAACCGGGGGTTGCAGGTTCGATTCCTGTCACTCCTGCTAGCATTGTTTAGCTTTATGAAAGAACTGAATGATTAGAAAGCTTAAATCTTTTATTTCAGATGTGGATTTTGAAATGAAAAAAGTTTCATGGCCTACATGGGATGAATTAAGAGGTTCTACTTATGTAGTTATTTCTTTAACAATTATTCTAGGGTTGTATTTGTTTTTTGCCGATCTTTTACTCTCCAAAATATTGAGCGTGTTATTATGATGGATTGGTATTCTCTAAGAGTTATATCTGGAAAAGAAAAGAAAATTCGAGATTCTTTATTGTACGAAGTTGATCGAGAAGGTTATGGTTCTAAAATTGATCAAGTATTTGTTCCATCTGAAAATATCATTGAGATGAGAGATGGTAAAAAAAAGGTGAAAAACAAAGTTTTTTTCCCTGGATATTTATTAATTAAAATGGATATGGATAAAGAGGTTAAATATCTAATTGAAAATTTAACTGGCGTAATGAGCTTTGTTGGCCCTCAAGGTACTCCGCAATCACTCAAGCATGAAGAAGTTAACCGAATACTTGGCGTTGTTGAAGGATCAAAGGATAAAGAAATAGTTAAATCATTATTTAAAGTAGGCGATCATGTTAAGGTTACTGATGGTCCTTTTATGGAATTTTCCGGTTTTGTTAAAGAGGTGAATGATGAAAAACAGAAACTAAAAGTATCGGTTAGTATTTTTGGTAGACCTACACCTGTTGAGTTAGATTATTTACAGGTAGAAAAAGAATAATTAATTATGCCCCCTAAAAAAGAAATAGGATTTATAAAATTACAAATACCTGCTGGACAAGCAAATCCTGCTCCTCCAGTGGGTCCAGCTTTAGGGCAGCATGGTGTTAACATTATGGACTTTTGTAAGGCATTTAATGAAAAAACAAAAGAGCAGATGGGTGTTATCATACCCGTAGAGATTACTGTGTTTGCTGATCGTAGTTTTACCTTTATTATTAAAACACCGCCTGCTGCGATATTGCTTAAAAAAGCTGCTGGCCTTGATAAAGGATCTGGTGAGCCAAATAGAGATAAAGTTGGAACGGTGAGTGAAAATGATCTTGCTCAAATTGCCGAAACAAAAATGGCTGATTTAAATGCTAATACTATTGAAAAAGCAAAAGAAATGATACGCGGGACTGCAAGAAGTATGGGTATTGAGGTAGAATAATTATATGTCATTAAGTAAAAATAGAAAATTAGTATTAGAGAAATATGATAGAGATAAAGATTATTCATTAGATGATGCGATTGGGTTAATAAAGGATATGAAGTTTTCTAAATTTGATGAGTCTGTTGATATAGCTTTAAATATGGGTGTTGATCCTCGACACGCTGATCAAAATATTCGAATAACTACAAGCTTACCAAGTGGGACTGGAAGTGAAGTAATTATTTTAGTTTTGGCTCGTGGTCCGAAAGAAAAGGAGGCCAAAGAGGCTGGTGCGGATTTTGTTGGCAATGATGATTTTATAGAAAAATTAAAAAATGGATGGAGTGATATTGATAAGATTATAGCGACTCCAGATATGATGCCAGTTCTAGGTAAGTTAGGAAAGGTCTTAGGTCCTAAAGGTTTAATGCCAAACCCCAAGAGCGGCACAGTTACTATGGATGTTGCAAAGGCAATAAATGAACTTAAAGCTGGGCGCGTAGAATTGAGAGTAGAAAAAAATGGAATTATACATTCTAGCTTTGGAAAAATTTCGTTTGAGAAGAAAGATCTTGTTGAAAATGTAAAAATGATCTTTGGGTCATTAATGAAAGCTAGGCCGGCATCTGCAAAAGGACAGTTTATAAAAAAAGTAACATTATCATCATCTATGGGTCCAGGTGTAAAGGTTGATTTAAGCTCTATTAATATATAAAATTATGCCAAATCAAAAAAACATAGAGGAAGTAAAGTATTTAACTGAAAAGCTTGAAAGTGCAAGCGCAGTATATTTTACCGATTATTTAGGGCTTGATGTAGAAAATATTACTAAGCTAAGGTCGGAGTTTTTTCAATCTTCAGTTGAATTTAAGGTTACTAAAAATACCCTATTGAAGTTAGCTGCTAGTAATCTGAAAATTAAAGGTCTAGATGATTATTTAGTTGGGTCTACTGCTATTGCTATTTCATTTGATGAGCCAACTTCACCAGCTAAAGTATTAAAAAGTTTTACGAAAGATCATGACAAGCCAGAAGTAAAAGCAATATTGTTTGATGGTGAGGTTTTAGAAGGTATCGAGTATAAGAAATTTGCAAATCTTCCATCAAAGAATGAACTTTTAGCTAAGTTTGTAATTATGCTAAATAGTCCAATGACTATTTTAGCTCGTACATTGAGTTCTCCAATGGGAAGTTTTGTTAATGTATTGAATAGTTTAAAAAATGAAAAATCTGAATAATATAAAGTCAAGGAGTATTAATAATGGCTGAAACTAAAAGAGCGGATGTGTTATCATACTTAGAATCTGCAAATATGGTTGAAATATCAGAGCTTATTTCTGAAATTGAAGAAAAGTTCGGTGTTACTGCCGCTGCGCCTGTTGCAGTTGCTGCTGCTGGACCTGCAGATCAAGGAGATGGTGGGTCAGAAGAGAAGACTGAGTTTGATGTTATCTTATCAAGCGCTGGTCAATCAAAAATAAATGTTATTAAGGCCGTAAGAGCGATCACTAGTCTAGGATTAAAAGAGGCAAAAGAACTTGTTGATTCTGCGCCAAAACCTATTAAAGAAGGTGTCCCGCAGGCTGAGGCTGATGAAATAAAAGCACAGCTTGAAGAAGCTGGCGCAGATGTTGAGCTAAAGTAGTCTTTAGTTATAACTATATTTTTGTTAAGAAAAATAATTAAAAGTTTATAGGAACTAATTAGGAGGTCTCCTTGGGATACGTGCATAAAAATAAATTAAATAGAACATCGTTCTCTAAAATACCATCTTTAGTAGAAATGCCTGATTTTCTTTCATTGCAAAAAGATTCCTTTGAAAGATTTTTACAACTTGGGGCTGTCGAAGATGAGCGTGAATATATGGGTTTAGAAGGTGTTTTTCAGGATGTTTTTCCGTTAGAAGATTCTCATAGAAATTATATTCTTGAGTATAATAATTATTTCTTGGGTCTTCCTAAGTATTCTCCTGATGAATGTATTGATCGTGGAGTAACTTATTCAGTTCCATTAAAAGTAAGGTTAACGCTTAATATAACTGATGAAGAGAACAAAAATGAATTTGCTCAAAGTATCCAACAAGATGTATACTTTGGAAATATTCCTTCGATGACTGAAAAAGGTACTTTTGTTATTAATGGAGCAGAACGGGTTATAGTTTCTCAATTACATAGAAGTCCTGGGGTTTTCTTTGATGAGGCTTTACACCCTAACGGAGCTAAGCTATTTCAAGCTAGAATAATTCCTTTTAGAGGTTCTTGGTTAGATTTTACAACTGATATAAATGATGCTTTATTTGCAATAATTGATAGAAGGCGAAAATTTCCTGTAACAATGTTGCTTAGAGCTCTTGGATTTTCTACAAATAAAGATATTTTTAATGCTTTTGGATGTATAAAAGAAATTTCTTTAAAATCAAAAAAAGGATTAGATGATCACTATGGAATGACTGTTGTTAGTGATATTATCGATGAAAAAACAGGTGAAATATTTTATGAAGGCGGCACTATTCTTGATGAAAATTCAGTTGATGTTTTACGTGATAATAAAATCTACGATCTGCAAGTTATTGATGCAAATCGTGATTTTTCATCTATGCTTTTAATGAATACCATTGAGAAAGATCCTACTAGAAGCACAGAGGAAGCATTGGGTGTCGTTTATCAATTAATTAGATCTGGTGAACCGCCTAATTTAGAAACAGCTCAAAAGTTTATAGAGAGACAATTTTTTAGCCCAAAAAAATATGATTTAGGTCAGGTTGGAAGGTATAGGTTAAATCAGCAGTTTGATTTAGATGTTCCCGTTGATGACACTGTTTTAACGATGGATGATATTGTTTGCGTAATCGAGTTTCTAATAGATATGAGAAAAGGTGAAAGAGGGTCAGATGATATAGATCATTTAGGTAATAGAAGAGTTAAAACTGTAGGTGAATTATTGACTAATCAATTTAATGTAGCTCTTAGTAGAATGTTGAGAACAATATATGAAAGAATGAACTTAAGAGAGTCAGAATCTATTACACCTCAAGATCTAATCAATTCTAGAGTAGTAACTACAGTTATAAACACTTTTTTTGGCACTAGCCAGCTATCGCAGTTTGGAGATCAAACTAATCCATTAGCTGAAATTACTCATAAGCGACGTATTTCTGCCCTTGGCCCTGGTGGTCTTACTAGAGAGAGGGCCGGGTTTGAAGTCAGAGACGTTCATTATACCCATTATGGCAGATTATGTCCAATTGAAACGCCTGAGGGTCCTAATATTGGATTAATTTCATCGTTGGCTCTTCATGCTAGAATAAATAAACATGGGTTTATAGAGGCTCCATATAGAGTGTTAAATAAGAAAGGAAAAAGTTCTTTTGCTACAGAATCTGTAAACTATTTATCCGCAGATGATGAAGATAGGTATATGATTGCTCAATCTGATTCTAGGATGGATAAGGCTGGTAAATTATTAGATAGCTCTGTTCGAGCTAGAATTAGAGGTGATTTCCCAGTAGTTGATTCTAGCGAACTTGAATTTATGGATGTTTCACCTAATCAAATTTTAAGTGTCGCAGCGGCTTTGATTCCTTTTCTTGAGCATGATGATGCAAATAGGGCTCTTATGGGTTCAAATATGCAACGACAGTCTGTCCCTCTAATGAATCCAACTGCACCTATTGTTGGTACAGGTATTGAACGAAAGGTTGCAGTAGATTCTTATTCTGCATTGACTTCTCCAGTTGATGGTAAAGTGGCATATATTGACTCGGGTAAAATATCAATAAAATCTAGTGACCTGCCTGATGATCTAACTTTATCTTCTGGTTCTAATCTTGTAGAGCTTCCTTTGAAAAAGTACTGGAGAACAAACCAAAACTCTAGTCATAATCAACGTCCTTTGGTGAAACTTGGTGAAAAAGTGAATAAGGGAGATGTAATAGCGGATGGAGCGTCATGCAATAAAGGTGAGTTAGCTTTAGGAAATAATGTAAGGGTTGCGTTCATGCCGTGGAGAGGTTATAACTTTGAGGATGCAATCGTTCTAAGTGAACGCCTTGTTACTGATGATGTTTTTACAAGCTTACATATCAATGAGATTGACCTTGAAGTGCGCGATACAAAGCGTGGTGAAGAAGAGCTAACAGCTGAAATACCAAATGTCAGTGAAGATGCTACTAGAGAATTGGATGAAAATGGTATTATTAGAGTAGGGGCAAAAGTACAAGAAGGTGATATACTTATTGGTAAGGTTTCTCCTAAAGGTGAGACCGACCCTACCCCTGAAGAAAAGCTTTTAAAGGCCATTTTTGGAGAAAAAGCTGGTGAAGTAAAAGATTCTTCTCGTAGAGCTGATCCTGGAGTTCAGGGTGTAGTATTAAATACAAAGTTATTCCAAAAAAGAGCCCGAATGTCAAGGATAGAATTAAAAAAATCAATTCAAGAATTACAAATTGAATCGAGAAAAACTAAAGAAGGCTTAAAAGAATCTCGGGATAGTAAACTTCTTGCGTTATTAAAGAATCAAATATCTGGCGGAATCCGGGATATGTCTAATGGTAGAACATTGATTAAAAAGTCGACGAAGCTGACAGAAAAGAGACTTAAATCATTTGATATGGAAAGATTTGCGCAAGACACAAAGTGGATAGAAAATAGTAGTGTGTGGAAAGATATAAAAACAGTTTGGAGAACCTACAGAAGAGAATGGTCAGAGGCTGAAGATAAATTGGAGAGAGAAGTTTTCAAACTTCGTGTAGGCGATGAATTGCAGCCTGGTATTATCAAATTAGCAAAAGTTTATGTTGCTAATAAGCGTCGAGTTAAAGTTGGTGATAAAATGGCTGGTCGGCATGGAAATAAAGGTATCGTTGCAACAATCGTACCTGAAGAAGATATGCCGTTTACTGAAGATGGTGTTCCAGTAGACATAGTTTTAAATCCTCTTGGAGTACCATCACGTATGAATTTAGGGCAGTTGTACGAGACTATGCTGGGCTGGGCTGGTGAAATCCTTGGTTTAAAGTATGAAACTCCGGCTTTTGATGGAGCAAGCCCAGATCTTGTGGAAGCTGAAATGAAAAAAGCAGGGTTGCCCATCGATGGAAAAGTTAAGTTGATAGACGGAGTTACAGGCGAATATTTTGATAACTCAGTTGCTGTCGGAGTTATATATATGATGAAACTTGCTCATATGGTTGATGATAAAATGCATGCTAGGTCAACGGGTCCTTATTCATTAATTACGCAACAACCCTTAGGGGGAAAAGCTCAATTTGGTGGTCAAAGATTTGGAGAAATGGAGTGTTGGGCTCTGGAGGCTTATGGAGCAGCGCATACGCTTCAAGAAATTTTAACAGTCAAATCTGATGATGTTGAAGGTAGATCGAAGGTTTACAATTCAATTGTTCGTGGAGAAAACTTACCAGAATATGGATCTCCTGAATCTTTTAATGTACTTATAAAAGAACTTCAGGGACTTGGCATAGACGTAGAATTAAATTAGTTAGGAAGGTGTAATTTGACATATATACAATCATCAAAAGTTGATTTATCTAAGAAATATGAATCAATAACTATAGGCCTTGCATCTCCTGAAATGATACTAGGTAGATCGTATGGTGAGATTTTAAAACCTGAGACGATTAATTATAGATCTTATAAGCCGGAAAAAGATGGATTATTTTGTGAAAAGATTTTTGGTCCTGTTAAAGATTATGAATGTCATTGTGGAAAATATAAAGGTATTCGATATCGAGGTATAATTTGTGATAGATGTGGTGTAGAAGTTACTAGGAAGAAGGTGCGTCGTGAAAGAATGGGGCACATCACTTTGGCAGTGCCAATTGTACATATTTGGTACCTTCGTTCTATACCAAGTAAACTTGCTTATTTGACTGGTTTAAAAACAAAAGAACTAGAGCGTATAATATATTATGAAACATTCGTCGTAATTGAACCAGGAAAAAGTGGCCGTGAGTCTATGGAATTACTTGATGAGGAAGAGTACTTTGAATTAGAGAAAGAATTTGGTTTTTATGCTGTTAGCGAAGAAGAGAGAGATAACGACGACTATTTTTACGCAACTATGGGTGGTGAAGCAATAAAAGAAATGTTAGCAAGAATAAACTTGTTCGAGTTAAAAAAGAATCTGGAAGAAATTATAGATACATCAAAATCTAAGCAAAAGCGTACAGAAGCTCTGAATAGGTTAAAGATTGCTAAAACTTTTCTACCTTCATTATCAAAGAAAAGAATTAACCAACCAGAATGGATGGTGATTTCTGTTTTACCAGTTATACCTCCAGAGCTAAGGCCTTTGGTTCCATTAGAAGGAGGTAGATTTGCAGCTAGTGATTTAAATGATTTATATCGTAGGATAATTATTAGAAATAATCGTTTAAAGCAGTTAATTGAGATTGGTGCTCCTGATGTTATCTTAAGAAATGAAAAAAGAATGTTGCAAGAAGCTGTAGATGCATTATTTGATAATAGTCGTAGAAAAACAGCTATTAGAAGTGGAACTAGACGGCCTTTAAAATCAATATCTGATATGTTGAGAGGTAAAACTGGTCGTTTTAGACAAAATTTACTAGGAAAAAGGGTAGATTATTCTGGACGATCTGTGATAGTTGTTGGTCCTAAATTAAGAATGAGTGAATGTGGTTTACCTAAGAATATGGCGCTTGAACTATTTAAGCCTCACATGATTTATGAATTAATGGCCAGAGGTTACACTGAAACACCGAGAAGCGCAAAATTAATGATAGAAAAACAAGAGCAAGTTGTTTATAAAGTTCTTGAGTATGTGGTAAAAGATCACCCGGTTTTGCTTAATAGAGCTCCAACGCTCCATCGTCTAGGTATTCAGGCTTTCCAGCCTATCTTGGTTGATGGTAAAGCTATTCAGTTACACCCTCTTGTTTGTGCTGCATTTAATGCTGATTTTGATGGAGATCAAATGGCGGTTCATGTTCCTTTGAGCTCTCAATCACAAATGGAAGCAAGAGTACTTATGCTTTCTAGTCATAATGTGCTTCATCCAGCTAATGGAAAACCAATATCTGTACCTTCTCAAGATATGGTGCTAGGTTGTTATTATTTAACTCGCCCATTAGTTGGTGCAAAAGGTGAAGGTAAATCATTTTCATCTGTAGATGAGGTGTTATTAGCTTATGAAAATAAATCTATTAGTATGCATGCTGTAATAAATGTTCGTATTGATTCTGTATGGCGCAAGGAGACTACTGTTGGAAGAGTAATTTTTAATTCCATTATGCCTGAAGAGCTTGAATTTATTGATGCAACTGTATCTAAAAATGATTTAGCGAAAATTATTAACCAATCATATCTTATTGCTGGTAATCATAAGACTGTTGATTTTCTAGATAATCTTAAGGATCTTGGTTTTAGATCTGCAACTAAAGGTGGATGTTCAATTTCAATCGGTGATGTTATGATACCTGATCAGAAAGATAGTATTATTCTAGAGGCTCAGAAAAAAGTCGATGGTATAACTGAAAAATATAATCGACATATTCTTACTGATGGTGAAAGATATAATAAAGTTATAGATATTTGGACGCATGCTACTAATCAAGTTGCTGCTACTATGATGGACGAATTAAAAAATAATGGCCAAGGATTTAACCCGGTATTTATGATGGCAGATTCAGGTGCTCGTGGAAGCCAAGATCAAATCAAACAATTAGCTGGTATGAGGGGGTTAATGGCAAAGCCAAAAAAATCTATGACTGGAGGTAAAGGTGAAATTATAGAGTCTCCAATTATCTCTAATTTTAAAGAGGGTTTGTCTGTTTTAGAGTATTTTATTTCAACGCATGGAGCTAGAAAAGGCTTAGCTGATACAGCTCTTAAAACAGCAGATGCTGGCTACCTGACAAGAAGGTTAGTAGATGTAGCTCAAGATGTGGTTATATATGAAAATGATTGCGGCACCATTAATGGCTTATTTATTTCTGACCTTAAAGAAGGTGAAGAGATTATTGAGCCTCTTTCTGATAGGATATTAGGAAGAACCATACTAGATGACTTTATTCTTGATGGAAAAAAGCTGATTAAAAGTGGGCAAATAATAGGTGATAGAGAAGCAGATCTTATAGCAGATTCTAATATAGAAAGTTTACGGATTAGATCTGTCTTAACTTGTGATTCCCCTAGAGGTGTTTGTGCAAAATGTTATGGGTGGAACCTATCTACTCATGATATTGTGGACCTTGGTACTGCCGTTGGTATTCAGGCAGCGCAAAGCATTGGAGAGCCAGGTACGCAGTTAACATTAAGGACATTTCATATTGGAGGTACTGCCACACGGATTATTGAACAATCTGAGATGAAGACCAATAGGGCTGGTCTAGTAGAATTTTCTGACGATATTGAAATTGCAGATACAAAAGATGAAGGTGGATCTCTAGTGAACCGATGTATGGTAAGAAATGGTAAGCTATTTATTAAAGATAGTAAGGATAATGTATTGGTTCAGTATAATATTCCTTATGGGTCGAATATTTTAGTTAAAAAAGGAGAGAAGGTTAAATCTGGAACTGTTCTTTTTCAGTGGGACCCATATACTGATGTAATACTTGCAAGGAAAACCGGTAAAATTTTGTTGAAAGATTTTGTAGAAGGAGATACGTTTCAAGTTGAAGCTGTTGAGGGTGGAAAAAAACAAATGGTAATTATCGAGGCTAAGGATAGGCGTCTTAGTCCGCATGTTGAAATAACTGATGATGAGGGTAATATTCTTGCTGGCGGGACAATTCTTCCTGTTACCGCAACTTTAGTGGTCATTAATGGTCAAAAGGTTTCTCGTGGGCAAACACTAGTAAAAATTCCTAGAGATATTGGAAAAACTCGAGATATAACTGGAGGTTTACCAAGAGTTGCAGAATTGTTTGAAGCTCGCAATCCGAGAAACCCTTCAGTTGTAAGTGAGATAGATGGTAGGGTGAAATTTGGTGAAACTAAAAGAGGTGTTAGAAATATTATCGTTGAATCAAAAGATGGGGATAAAAAGAAGTATAGGATACCCTATGGTAAGCATGTGATTGTTCATGAAAATGATAAAATTATAGCTGGTACGCAACTTTGTGAAGGTTCAACCTCTCCTATGGATATATTAAAAATTCTGGGCGCTGGAAAGGCTCGAGAATATTTAGTTAATGAAATTCAGGAAGTGTATCGATTGCAGGGAGTAAAAATTAATGATAAACATATTGAAGTTATAGTTCGTCAGATGATGCAGAAAATAAGCGTAGTTGAGTCTGGAGACACGGATTATTTACCTAAAGATAGAATAAATAGAAGTGAGTTTTTTGCAACAAACAATAGAATTTTATCAATGGTAAGAATTACTGATCCTGGTGCGTCTGAATATGAAAAGGACATGTTAGTAGATAAAAAAGAGTTTAACGAGAACAATAAAGATCTAAAGGAGTCAGGAAAAGATCCCGCAAAATATACAAAGACTAAGCCAGCTACTTTTGAGCCTCTGCTCATGGGAATTACGCGAGCATCATTAAATACTGATAGTTTTATTTCAGCTGCATCATTTCAAGAAACAACTAGAGTTCTTACCAATGCTGCTACTGCTGGACAAACAGACTATTTGCAAGGACTAAAAGAGAATGTTGCCGTTGGAAGATTGATTCCTGCTGGAACAGGTTTGCCGGAGCTTAGAAATATTATTGTTGGGGATAAGGAAGATAGTAAAGATGATTCGGACTCAGTTAGCACAGCGGTTAGTTAAAAAATAATAGAAAAATAATATAATTGATGAATACAATTAAATATAATATATTTCTTGGCTGTTGAGTAAGTGATATGCCGACGATAAACCAATTAGTTAGAAAAGGCAGGAAGCGTTTAATGAAGAAAACGACGACTCCTGCCCTAAAAGGGAATCCTCAAAAACGAGGTGTATGTACTCGCGTATATACAACAACTCCTAAAAAGCCTAATTCTGCGCTTCGAAAAGTTGCCCGTGTTAGATTAACTAATGGAATGGAAGTTACTGCTTATATTCCGGGTGAAGGACATAACCTTCAAGAGCATTCAATAGTTTTAATTGAGGGTGGTCGCGTAAAAGATCTGCCAGGTGTAAGATATCATATTGTACGAGGAACATTAGATACCTCTGGTGTTCCTGATAGAACAACCAGCCGTTCTAGGTATGGTGCAAAAAAACCAAAATAATTAATTTGTACATAAATATTATATGAGAAGAAGAAGACCAGAGAGAAGAAAAATTTTACCAGATCCTGTTTATAAAGATCTATCTATATCAAAATTTATTAATTATTTGATGAGTGGAGGTAAAAAAGGTGTTGCTGAGAAAATATTTTATAATGCTCTAGATATTATTAAGCAAAAAACAAAATCTGATGGTGTTAAGATATTTGAGAAAGCTATTGAAAATGCTTCACCTATGGTTGAAGTTAAATCACGTAGAATTGGTGGGGCGACATATCAAGTCCCAATTGAAGTTCCAAGAGATCGTAAATTCTTTCTCGCCTCACATTGGATAATAAATTCGGCTACTGGTCGTTCTGGAAAGCCAATGTCAGAAAGATTGGCAACTGAATTTATCTCTGCATCAAATAATGAAGGTGGCGCAATTAAGAAAAAAGAAGATACGCATAGAATGGCTGAGGCGAATAAAGCTTTTGCCCACTTTAGGAATTAAAAAAAAATATTAATTATGTCTAAAAATAATTTAAATATCGTTAGAAATATTGGCATTATGGCTCATATTGATGCAGGTAAAACTACTTTAACTGAAAGAATACTTTTCTATACAGGGCGAACCCATAGAATTGGAGAAGTTCACGATGGTGGTGCAACGATGGATTGGATGGATCAAGAAAAAGAGAGAGGGATAACGATTACTTCTGCAGCTACAACTGCAGAGTGGAATGATCATAGGATTAATATTATCGATACGCCTGGGCATGTTGATTTTACTGTAGAAGTAGAGCGTTCTTTAAGGGTTTTAGATGGTTCAGTTGCTGTTTTTTGCGCTGTTGGAGGTGTTGAACCTCAAAGTGAGACAGTATGGAGGCAGGCTGATAAATATAATGTTCCTAGAATGGCTTTTGTTAATAAGATGGATAGAGTGGGTGGTGATTATTTTAATGTCCTTGAAATGATGAAAGATAGGTTGGGGGCTAATCCTCTGCCTATAGTTATTCCTATTGGCTCAGGAGAATTATTCACTGGAATTATTGATTTGTTAGATATGAAAGCAATTCTTTATAATGAATCTACTTTAGGGGCACGATTTGAATTTTCAGACATACCTCATGATATGGTTGATGAAGCAAATAAATGGCGTCATCATCTAATAGAAGAAACAGCGGCATATGATGAACATTTATTAGAAAAATATTTAGATGGTAAAGATATATCTATTGATGAACTAAAAACTGCCATAAGGAAAGGATGTATTGATAATACATTTGTTCCTACTCTTTGTGGTTCTGCATTTAAAAATAAAGGTGTTCAAAGACTTCTAGACGCAATAGTAGATTTTTTACCTTCTCCAGTTGATGTAGGTGAGGTTCTTGGTTATGATCCAAATGATAATGATATAGAACTTAAAAGGGAGCCTAATACTGATTCCCCTTTTAGCGCTCTTGCATTCAAGATAATGACAGATCCATTTGTGGGAAGATTAACTTATATGCGTGTTTATTCTGGAAGATTAGATAAAGGGTCTTATGTCTATAATTCTAATATTGGTAAAAGAGAACGTGTTAGTAGAATTTTACAGATGCATGCTAATAAAAGAGAAGAGAGAGATGCGGTAGCTGCTGGTGAGATAGTAGCTGTAGTTGGTCTTAAAAGTACAAATACTGGACATACAGTATGTGATGAAAAACACGGAATTTTGCTTGAATCAATGGATTTTCCTGAACCTGTAGTAGAAGTTTCTGTAGAGCCCGTAAGTAAAGCTGAGCAAGATAATTTATCAAAAGCTCTAGCTAAACTAAGTGAAGAAGATCCAACGTTCAAGCTTTCATCAAATGAAGATACGGGACAGACAATAATTTCTGGTATGGGTGAGTTACACCTTGAAATACTTATAGATAGATTATTAAGAGAATTTAAAGTTCAAGCGCATATTGGTAAGCCTCAGGTTGCTTTTAGTGAAGCGATAACAAAAAAAGTTGAAAAAATTGATGTTAAATTTGCAAGGCAAAGTGGCGGAAGAGGGCAATATGGGCATGTTGTTATTAATGTTGAGCCTAATGACATTGGGAAAGGTTTTCATTTTGAAGATAAGATTGTGGGTGGTGTAATACCTAAAGAATATATTCCTTCTGTTAGAAAAGGAATGGAAGAAGCTATTAAAAATGGGGTCTTGGCGGGATATCCACTTGAAGATGTCCGTGTTGAGTTAGTTTTTGGTTCATATCATGATGTAGATTCATCTGAGATGGCTTTTAAGATTGCAGGTTCTATGGCTATCCAACAGGCATGTAAAAAAGCAAGCCCGGTATTGATGGAACCAATGATGAAGGTTGAAGTTATTGTCCCTGAAGAATATTTAGGAGATGTCATGGGTGATATTAATTCTAGAAGAGGAAAAGTAGAAGGTATGGGTCAAAGAAAAGAAGCTCATGTTTTAAATGCTGTCGTTCCTTTAAGCAGGATGTTTGGATATGTTACTGATTTAAGATCTTTAACTCAAGGTCGTGCGGTTTTTCATATGGAGTTTTCAAGCTATCAACGTGTCCCATCTAAAATAGAAGCAGAAATTATAGAGCAAGTACATGGTAAAGCTTCCTAATTTAATTAAGGAGAATAAAGATTATGTCTAAAGCAAAATTTGAACGTACTAAACCCCATGTCAACATTGGCACAATAGGTCATGTTGATCATGGTA
>Ga0208261_1000554_pt1 | contig 14411 bp, 9 predicted proteins | sample Knorr_S7_td_DCM__FD_185595 | JGI IMG/M metagenome (GOLD analysis project Ga0208261, IMG submission 185595) | Marine microbial communities from Southern Atlantic Ocean transect - Knorr_S7_td_DCM_ad_131m_LV_B (SPAdes) (version 3) | ecosystem: Environmental > Aquatic > Marine > Oceanic | place...
TCTGAACGCCAATGCGTTGAGCTGCTCGAGGCCTTGGCTGAAAAGCAGCAGCCGGTATCTCTGGGTTGGCTAGCTGACGATGAAGGCTCTTTGGTGGCTCTAGCAGCGGTCTATGAGCCAGCCACAGCCGAGGTAATGGTCATTGAGACACAGTTCCTCAAAGATAAACAGGTGCAGTCATCTTTAGAAGAGTTCTTGAGAGCTGACGGGATCGGATTCGATACTCACGATGCGAAAAAACTGAGTCGTGGCCTACGCAAATTGGGACTCGAGTCAGAAGGTTTAAAAGTCGACACAGCCATCGCTGGCTATCTACTTGACCCAAGCGGGGGTCGTTACGTTCTCGACGATTTACTCATGAAATATTGTCGCACTGAAATAGTAAGAAGCGATGTAGTCGAAGCGGGCCAGTTGGATCTTGATGGCGGTTCACATGATCAACTGCTCGACGTGGCTAGGGACGCATTAGCTATCAACCGGCTAGCACCTGCTATGTCGAACCTCATCGAAGAGCGATCGATGGTCTGGTTGTATGAAGATCTGGAACGTCCTCTTATCTCGGTTCTCTCTCGCATGGAAGATGCCGGAGTGGGCGTTGACGTAACTGAACTAACAAGGATGCGTGACTACCTTGTCGGCGAAGTTGAGCGACTCGAATCCTCTATCCATGGTCTTGCCGGCCACGATTTCAATGTCAACTCCACCAAACAGTTGCGTGAGGTGCTCTTCGAAGAACTGGGACTAACTCCACAGAAAAAGACGAAGACCGGATATTCGACCGATGCTGCATCGCTAGAAAAAATTAAGGATCAGCACGAAATCGTCACGGTCTTACTCGAGTACCGGGAAGTCGAAAAGTTGAGGTCAACGTATGGGCAAGGCTTGCTAGACGTAGCAGACTCAGACGGTCGAATTCGGGCGACTTTTAACCAAACTGTTGCAAGGACCGGCCGTTTGAGTTCAGAAGAGCCAAACCTCCACAACATCCCCGTCCGAACTCCACTAGGCCGCGAATTTCGAAAAGCGTTCGTGCCCGTCGAAGGATTTGAACTCCTCGTAGCCGACTACAACCAAATTGAACTTAGAGTTATCGCACACCTAGCAGAAGATCCTGGACTCATCGGAGCCTTCGAAGCTGGGGTGGATATCCACAATGCAACCGCCGCATCAATCTTTGACGTGGACCCAGACGATGTCAACGTGGAGCAACGATCGCAAGCGAAAATGGTCAGCTATGGCCTCGCCTATGGGATGGAAGCGTATGGTTTAGGTCAACGTTTAGGGATCGAGACTGGAGAAGCGGCAGAAATATTGAAGGCCTACTTCGCTGCGTTTCCCGCAGTGAAATCCTTCATGGACGACATCGTGGAGCAGACCAAAGAAACTGGATACACCGAAACTATCTTTGGGCGTCGACGGCCAATTCCTGACCTCACTTCACCAAACTTTAGGGTCCGTCAGGCGGCTGAACGTCAAGCTATGAACGCGCCGATACAAGGCCTGGCTGCAGACATCTTCAAAATAGCGCTAGTGGAAATCGACCGTTCGCTCACCAATATGAGCGCGCAGAGCCGCCTCGTCCTCCAGGTTCATGATGAAGTGATCCTCGAAGTTCATCCTGATGAAAGCAACGCAATCAAGACTATGACTATCGAGAACATGAAGAACGCCGCAGAGTTGCGTGTGCCACTAGAAGTAAATGTCGCTGCAGGCCCGAGCTGGGCGCAGGCGAAGGCATAAAGTGCGCGGCTCGGTCGGCTCCGTTAAATCGAATGGTTAATGATCACTGGTTTGAAACAGTGGCCAGCCACTTGCGGGAAGCGTATCTAAGGTACGCATTTACACGAAACACCAGCCAAGAAGTCGATGTGGTTATTCGTGACCTCAAGCTTCAGTCGGGCGACAAGGTGCTCGACGTAGGGTGTGGCCCTGGTCGACACGCCCTAGAACTAGCGCGGCGTGGGATCAGCTGCACCGGAATTGACATCTCGCAGCCCTTTATTGACATAGCCACTAAGTCAGCCATGGACCAAGGCCTCCAGGAGATGGCGCAATTTCAACGAGCAGATGCTCGAGATCTGGCTTTCTCCGCCGAGTTCGATGGCGTTATCTCGCTTTGCGAAGGTGCTTTCGGACTACAAGGCGGACCAGCAGCATTGGATGCAGCGAACTTGCAAGCAGATCAAGTCATCATGCGAGGCATGAGTGAAGCTCTAAAGCCCGGTGGCTATCTTCTACTCGCCGGGTTTTCCGCCTACTTTCAGATTGCTCATGGTGAAGACTCGGCACAGAATTTTGACTTGATGACAGCTACCCGCCACGAAATTACCGAGATCAAAGATCCGGACGGGGCAGCAATCACCACAAACCTGTGGACCACTTGCTTCACTCCCAGGGAATTGTGGCTCATGGCGCAAACAGCAGGCCTTGATCCAATCACGATCCGAAGTGCGCATTCAGGGGAAAATTGGACGAGCAACGATATCGATTTGGACCAAGCCGAGTTACTACTACTCGCTCGCCGCCCGCAATAGATTGACCGTGAGGGCCAGAAGTTAACTCCGGAGATGGTTCCAGCCGTAAGCCCGTGTAGCCTTGGACGTCGTGCCCGGTGGGAGCTCTGCCACAGGCACCCCGTATTGTCTACCTAGAGCCAAAAAACTTGTGTCTGATACCACTGAATTCGGCAGCTTTACCGATGCCGGCGAATACATACCCCGCACCATTGTCGAAAACGATCTTGGGTCGATGTCCTTTGCGGATGCCATCGACGGAACAATCGTAGAGTTTGAGGACGGTGACCTAGTTACCGGCACAGTGGTTCGAATAGATCGCGATGAAGTACTTCTTGACATCGGATTCAAATCCGAAGGCGTAATCCCTAGCCGTGAGCTCTCGATCAGAAACGCAGTCGACCCATCAGAGATTGTGGACCTCGGCGAAGAAATCGAAGCCCTCGTCTTACAAAAGGAAGATCAGGATGGACGCCTTGTTCTGTCCAAGAAACGAGCGCAATATGAAAAGGCTTGGGGCAGGATCGAAGAAATCAAAGAATCAGATGGTGTGGTTTCAGGTCCAGTCATCGAAGTAGTCAAGGGCGGGCTCATTATCGACATTGGGTTGAGGGGCTTCGTCCCGGCCTCGTTGGTCGAGTTACGGCGAGTACGAGATCTAGATCCTTACATCGGCATGGATCTAGAAGCCAAAATCATCGAATTGGACAAAAATCGCAACAACGTTGTGCTCTCGCGTAGAGCTTGGTTGGAAGAAACACAAAAAGAGCAACGCGAAGAGTTCTTGGACAATCTGCAACCAGGGGAGAAGCGAAGCGGTGTTGTGTCTTCAGTTGTGAGCTTCGGCGCTTTCGTTGATCTTGGAGGAATGGACGGCCTTATCCACGTTTCTGAGTTGTCTTGGAAACATGTAGATCACCCCAATTCCGTCGTGACAGTAGGTGACGAAGTAGATGTTGAAGTCTTGGAAGTGGATCGTGAGCGGGAACGCATTTCCTTGTCCTTGAAGGCCACCCAACAAGATCCGTGGCAAGAATTCGCTGATGGCCACAAAGTAGGCGAACTGGTCTACGGGCGGGTCACCAAATTGGTGCCCTTTGGATCTTTCGTTCAGGTTGGGGATGGAATTGAAGGACTCGTGCACATCTCGGAAATGTCAGCGCATCATGTTGAGCTACCTGAACAGGTTGTTACTCCCGGCGAAGAGTTGTGGGTCAAGATCATTGATCTGGACTTACAACGTCGCAGAATCAGTCTGTCGATCAAACAGGCGGCTGAAGGTGGAGTCGTAGCAGCGGAATATCAGGAAGCATTCGGCGAACACGCCTATGACGAGTCAGGCAACTTCATCGGAGAGTTCAGTTATGAAGCGCCCGCCGAAGGCGAGGAGTCAGAGGCGGAGCGAGCTTGGCGTGAATATTACGAAGAGCACGGCGAAGAGGCATATCGCCAGGCTGTCGCTGACTATGAAGACGCTGAACAAGACGGGCAAGCTGCTGAGGAAACCTCAGAAGAAGAACCGGCAGCCTCAACTGAGGAAGCGTAGGGACCGAGATGATAGTCATCGGGCTCACCGGTGGCATCGGGAGCGGCAAAAGTACCGTCTCCGACCGTTTCGTTGACCTCGGGGCAGTGCTCATCGACGCGGATCGCATTGTTCGTGAACTGCAAGAGCCAGGGGCAAGTGTGCATGCGGATATGGTCGCTCATTTCGGAGCAAGCATCCTAAATGAGGATGCAACACTCAACCGTCAGGCAGTCGCCGATCTCGTCTTTAGTAACAAAGAAGCACTTCGTGAGCTAAATAACATTGTTCACCCACCGGTTAACCGAGAAATCCGACGTCGGATAAGAGAACATGCTGACACCGACCATCTCCTGGTTTTAGATATCCCTCTGCTCATTGAGGGCATCCTCGCTGGTGGACCTCCGAGGTACATCGTGAGTGGAATCTTGGTCGTTGACACTCGACCTGACATCGCGGTTCAGCGTTTAGTTGAGTACCGAGGATTTAGCGAAGAGGATGCACAATCTCGAATAGCTGCCCAAGTCCCTCCGGCCAAGCGACTGGAATTAGCGGACTTCGTAATCGACAACTCGGTGACTTTTGAGGAACTCACACCGCAAATCGAGTCAGCGTTTGCGTGGGCTCAAACACTCCCGGCAACTGAACCAACCCCTGAACCTGACGATGCGAGTTGAACCGCGGTCACTCTCAACCCAACGCGACCACCAGCAGAATTCCTACTAGGACCAAAGCACTTCCCAGATAATCCCGCAAATGGTGACGCTCCTTTAGACGGACAAGCGACACTAGGAACGCCAACACTATTTCCAGTTGCCCAAGCGTTCGAACTTTGGTGGCGCTGGTAAGGGTCATCGCAGCGATCCAGCCGGTAGTTCCGGCGAAACTCAGAACACCAACCTGAAAACACGCGTACCGGTTCCGCCAAATCCCAACAAGTTGTTTTCGATCGAACGCCCAAAGCAGCAAGCCATGAATCAACATTTGGAACGTAAGTAGGGCAAGTAAAGTTAAACAGGTCCGATGCCACACCGACGCTCCTGTCAATGAAGTTGACGCGCCACGGATACCGATTGCCGAAAACGCGAAAAACAATCCTGCAGCCACACCAAACCAGGCCGCCTGATCACCCAATCCCCTCAGGGCTGCACTAACTCCCGATGTTGCAGCAAGTAGCACTACACCTACCAGCACAGCCACAGCGCCGACCCATCCGGCAGCCTGTAACGGTTCATTCAAAAAAATCGCCGAACCAGTCGCTACCAAAATCACCTCGGATTTCGAATAGACGGTTCCAATAGCGAAATCTCGCGCCCGAAACGCCTGAAGCAACAACGCCGTACCCGTAATTTGCACAACAGCCGCAGCCCCAATCCACAAGTAGAACCGGATCGGCACTCCGACACTTTGGGGAGAGACGAATCGAGTTAAAACAACCGAAAGTAGGGCCAGCGGCCATGCAAAGAGAAACCTGACATACGCGGCGCCGAATGATGACAGATGGCCCCGCAATTCATGTTGGCGCGCAGTACGCATGACTTGAGCAGCGGTGGCGCCTAACGTCACAGGAATCCATATGAGGCCACCAGAATCCATCAACGCTTCTTCCTAGGCCGATAGCGGCACTACTCTCAGCTAAGGCGTATCAGCGTGGTCAGTGCCTTCCAAACGCTGCTGAAGTCGGTTCATTCCATGAAGCCAGCGGTCAGGGTCAGCAGTCTTTCTTTCCATCCAAGTTTGGGCAATCGGATCCGTAAGCACTAAGAACCGCTCCTCTGAGATTGCTTCCAACACCTGCTGGGCCACTTCTTCAGGTTCTTTGATGGGCCCCCCGGCCTGAGATGCCCACTCGCTGTCGGCAGCATCACCCAACATAGGAGTACGAACAGCAAGAGGCGCCAACAAGGAAACTGCGATACCACAGTGCGCGTAGGTGAAGGCGAGCCACTCAGCGAGTCCCACAACTGCGTGTTTGCTGACTGCATATGGAAGATTTCCATGAGAGGAGAGAATTCCGGCCATCGATGCCGTGTGAAGTAAATATCCCTCGCCTCTATCGAGCATTCCAGGAAGCACGGCCTTAATGGCGTGCACATGTGACATGAGATTTACGTCCCATTGACGTTGCCATTCCTCAATAGGGCTGTCGAAGACCCCAGCACCTGAGCCAATCCCGGCGTTATTGAACAAAAGGTCAACAGGTCCGATCTGTTCCTCTACTTGCGTGATCATTGAATCAATAGCGGCCATGTCGCCGAGGTCACACTCCACCGCTATGCCCCCGATGGAGTCCGCAACAAGTTGCGAGCCCTGAGCGTCTATATCGACAACCGCTACTCGCGCACCAGCGTCCGAAAAAGCTTGAGCACAGGCAGCGCCTATGCCGCTAGCAGCCCCAGTGACGACAGCAACTTTCCCCTCGAGTTCCATAACCCCCCCCGATGCTCAAACCTGTAACGGTGTCCCGCAATGAGGACAAATAACAACGCCGTCCATCATGTCGTATTGCGATTCTTTGACAAGCAGAAAGCATCCCTCACACAAGATCTCATCCTCTTGCTTGCTAGGGATACGGTCGCCTTCAGCGGTAGTGATAACGCCTTCGTCCTCTTCGTCCTCTTCTTCGTCCTCTTCAGCAGATGACAGCCGTTCCTTCAGAATCGTGTCCAAATCGGCTTCGACGTCGTCATCATCGTCTTCGTCTTCGTCGTCGTCCGATGTGGGGCGTGCACCAGCAGGTATCTCCTGATTCTCATCATCATCGTCGTCGTCGTCATCTGCAAGGTCATCACCTTCAAGATCGATTTCGATTTCTTCCTCACCCATCTCTTCATCGATCAGGTCTGGATCAGGGTCCATTTCATCAATTTCTTCTTCTACAGGTTCATCACTCATATTGGCCTCGGGAGCTGCTAACTCAAATAGTCGCACATGCTGCTCAGCGCGGAGGATACCCATAGATCGGCCGTTCAGTGTGAATGAAATGAGAAATCCCAAAAGATCTCGATTTTTTTTCGAAACCGACCCAAGAGGTCTTTGCCAGTAGCTTCCAGTTCCTAAGCTGTTTTCTGTGAGTTCTGAGGCAAGACCTGCGCCAACAGCAGCACATCCTTTTCGGGTCGTATCAGACTTTGCTCCAGCCGGAGACCAACCCAACGCCGTTCAGTGCCTCGCTGATGGGGTCGAGGCTGGTCACCGTTTTCAGACGCTGCTTGGCATCACGGGATCAGGCAAAAGCGCAACAATCGCGTGGGCTATCGAGAAAGTTCAACGCCCAACTCTGGTGTTGGCACCCAATAAATCTCTCGCAGCTCAGTTAGCTAACGAGTTCAGAGAATTTTTCCCAAACAACCGCGTTGAATATTTCGTCTCCTACTACGACTATTACCAACCAGAGGCCTATATGCCAGCCTCAGACACCTACATAGAGAAAGATTCTTCGATCAATGATGAGATTGATCGACTTCGTCATTCTGCAACTGCTGCATTACTGACGCGAAGAGACGTAATAGTCGTTGCATCAGTTTCGGCCATCTACGGCCTTGGGCCTCCTGAGGCTTACCTACAACACATGCTCTACCTCAGGCTGGGGGAAACACACAATCAAAGAGAAGTCCTTGGTCGCCTCATCGATATGCAGTATGAGCGCAACGATATGAACCTTGTGCGAGGAAAGTTCCGGGTCAAGGGGGACACCCTTGAGATTCATCCCGCCTATGAAGAATTCGTTGTCAGAATCGAACTTTTTGGTGATGATGTGGAACGAATCACAAAGATTGACCCCGTTACCGGAGAACGACTAGCCGAACTGGAAGAAATAACTGTGTTCCCGGCGAGTCACTATGTCACCGACGGTGCCACGATCCACAGGGCGATCAGTGATATCGAGGCTGAACTGCAGCAACGTCTCGCATTTTTCGACTCTGAGCAAAAACTTTTAGAAGCACAAAGACTGCGCATGAGAACTGAATACGACCTCGAGATGCTTCAAGAGGTCGGATATTGCACGGGAATCGAAAACTATTCGATGCATCTCGATGGTCGTACCTTCGATGAACCGCCTTACAGCCTTCTTGATTTTTTTCCTGACGACTATCTACTGGTGGTTGACGAAAGCCATGTCGCAGTTCCTCAGCTTCACGGGCAATTCGCGGGAGACCGATCTCGAAAGGACACGCTGGTTGAACATGGTTTTCGACTTCCATCTGCACGTGACAATCGGCCGCTTCGGTTTGATGAAGTAATGGAACGCCTCAACCAAGTGATTTTTTTGTCTGCAACTCCAGGCGATTACGAAATCGAAGTGAGTGATCAAGTTGTAGAGCAAATAATAAGACCCACTGGGTTGGTTGACCCCGAAGTAATAGTGAAACCCACGCGCGGGCAGATCGACGACCTGATTGAGCAGATTGAGCGAACAGTTGGCCGTGGCGACCGCGTTCTTGTAACAACGCTGACTAAGAAGATGTCGGAAGACCTCACCGATTATTTGCTGGAACTAGGAGTCAAGGTTCGTTACCTCCACAGCGAAATCGACACTATTGAAAGGATCGAAATCCTAAGAGATCTGCGCCTCGGTGAATTTGACGTGTTGGTTGGGATAAATCTGCTGCGGGAAGGCTTGGACTTGCCTGAGGTTTCCCTCGTCGCGATCTTGGACGCCGACAAAGAAGGGTTTTTGCGGAGTCAAACATCGCTTATCCAAACCATCGGCAGAGCAGCCAGAAACGTAGATGGCCAAGTGATCATGTATGCCGACAACATCACCGACTCGATGCGAGTGGCGCTTAATGAAACTAACCGTCGTAGGGGTCTCCAACAGGCCTACAACGAGGAACATGGCATTGACCCCCAGACCATCCGGAAGGCTGTTACAGATATCTTGCTTGTGTTGCGGGGACAAGAAGAAGGCGCTCCCGTTCCAGAAAAGTTGTCCTCTAAACGAGTTCAAGTTGACGAACAAGCTCGCCGGGATTTAGCGGAGCTTCCAGAAGATGACTTGCACAGACTGATTCACTCTCTGGAACTCGAAATGGAAGAAGCTGCTGAAGATTTACGATTCGAGTACGCGGCACGGCTACGCGATGAGATCCGAGAGCTTCGCCGTGACCTTCGTGACGCAATGAGCTGAAGATAAACCAGGAACTATGGATGACCCGGCGAACTAGCAACTAGTTTGCCACTAGGGGTAGCGGCGTTAACGAGCTGCGAATTGTTTGCTAGGGGGTATTGCGATGCCACACGAAGTTCGGGGCGTTATAGCTCGATCGAAAGGCGCGCCGGTAGCCGTCGAAACCATTCAGGTACCGGATCCTGGGCCAGGAGAAGTAGTCGTTGATGTTCAAGCATGTGGTGTATGTCACACAGACCTTCACTACCGAGAAGGGGCAATTAACGACGAATTTCCGTTCCTCCTCGGACATGAGGCCGCAGGGACGGTAAGCCAAGTCGGCTCAGGTGTCTCCAACTTAAATGAAGGTGATTTCGTCATACTGAATTGGCGCGCCGTTTGTGGGCAATGCCGAAGCTGTTTGCGAGGCAGACCTCAATACTGTTTCGCTACTCACAACGCGCACCAAAAAATGACTGTAGACGGAATCGAGTTGACAGCTGCTCTCGGCATCGGTGCATTCGCTGAAAAAACTTTGGTAGCGGCAGGACAAGCAACCAAAGTCGATAGTTCAGCTGAACCAGAAGTGGCTGGTCTGATTGGGTGCGGCGTTATGGCCGGCCTAGGCGCAGCGATGAACACTGGAGGCGTTACACGTGGAGACAGCGTCGCAGTTTGGGGGTGTGGGGGAGTAGGCGATGCCGCAATCGAAGGGTCTCGCATAGCTGGAGCTCACACGATTATCGCAATAGACCTAGATGATCGAAAGCTCGAATGGGCCAAGGATTTTGGCGCAACACACGTGATCAACTCTGCTGGTATGAACACAGAGCAAGTTGTCGAAGCGGTACAGGCTCTTACAGACGGCAACGGAGTAGACGTCGCCATCGAAGCAGTAGGTTCACCGGCCGCCTATGAGCAGGCCTTTTTCGCAAGAGACTTAGCGGGGACCGTAGTGCTCGTTGGCGTTCCCAATCCAGAGATGCGTATCGACTTGCCTATGATCGAGGTCTTTGGTCGAGGAGGTTCCCTCAAAAGCTCATGGTATGGGGATTGCTTACCGACCCGTGACTTCCCAATGCTTATTGACCTCCACCTTCAGGGCCGGTTGCAGCTAGGCCGTTTCGTATCCGAAAAGATCGGCATACAAGATGTGGAAGCGGCGTTCCACAAGATGGAGCAGGGAGAAGTTTTGCGTTCGGTTGTCATGATCTAAGCCTTTTGGCTAGGAGCATCCCGTATCTAGATATGCCCCGAGATAGGCTCCGGCACGATGGGAGATCGATTAATCGTTCGAGGCGCGAGGGAAAATAACCTGCGCGACGTTGACGTTGATCTCCCGCGCGACAACTTGATCGTGTTTACAGGTCTGTCAGGAAGCGGGAAGTCGTCCCTTGCGTTTGACACCATCTACGCCGAAGGTCAGAGGCGATACGTGGAGTCGTTATCCGCCTACGCCCGACAATTCCTTGGGCAGATGGATAAGCCCGATGTTGACTTTCTAGAGGGCCTATCACCGGCGATTTCGATAGACCAAAAGAGTGCAAGCAGAAATCCTCGATCCACAGTAGGCACCATTACTGAGGTATACGACTACCTTCGGCTTTTATATGCCCGGATCGGAGTTCAACATGACCCTGAAACAGGTGAAGTTGTCCAACGTCAGACCTCGCAAGAGATTGTCGACAGAATTCTCATGCTCGGCATGGATAAGAGATTTCAGGTTTTAGCGCCGATTGTCCGGGGTAGGAAGGGCGAGTATCACACACTGCTAGCTGATCTCGCATCACAGGGTTACGTGCGTGCTCGCGTCGATGGAGAAACGGTTGATCTCGGGGATAAAGAGGTCCTCCCGGAGGAACGCCTGGATCGCTATGTCAATCACGATATTGAAGTCATCGTGGACCGCCTTGTGCTCAGAGAAGGTATTGAACAACGCCTTACTGAGTCGATTGAAACGGCTTTGAATCTTGCTGATGGTCATGTGTGGATAGAAGTCGTTCCCGCAGAAGGAGAGGGGGAGATTCATACATACAGCCAGCATCTTTACTCGCCAGCCACGGGGCGGTCATTCGAAGATCTAGCTCCCCGAAACTTCTCGTTTAACTCGCCATATGGAGCATGTGGTACTTGCGACGGCTTAGGAACTCGATTTGAAGTTGACCCAGAATTAATCGTGCCCAATGCCGACCTAACTATTGAAGAAGGAGCTATTGCACCGTTCGCTACTGGAGCGAGTCGCTGGTATGGGCGACTTTTGCGTGCCACCGGGGAAGAATTTGACATTCCGATTGACAAGCCTTGGTCCAAACTTACTGCCAAGCAACGCAAGCTGATTCTCTACGGAAGTTCACAAAGTCGGACATTCACCGTTCGCTATAGAAATCGATATGGTCGCAGCCGGAGCTACACCACACACTGGGAAGGCGTCATCCCAACTCTCCAACGTCGCCACGCCGACACTGACAGCGATCATTCCAGAGACCGCATTGAGGGATATATGCGAGAAGTCCCCTGCGGTACCTGTGATGGAGCGCGATTGAATGAAGTCTCGTTAGCGGTTCGAGTCGCTGACCGCAATATTCATGAACTTTGCTCGGTCTCCATCGGGGAGGCCGCCAAGGTCATTGACGGCCTTTCGCTCAACGACAGGGAGATGATCATCGCCGCGCCCATTGTTAAAGAGATTGACGCGCGCCTCAACTTCTTGTTGGACGTCGGGTTGGACTACCTGACCTTAAACCGATCCGCGGCAACCTTGGCGGGGGGTGAGGCCCAACGTATTCGTTTAGCCAGCCAAATTGGTAGCGGCTTGGAGGGGGTCCTTTATGTACTAGACGAGCCCTCGATAGGACTTCACCAGCGAGACAATCGTCGTTTAATTGAAACCCTCCAACACCTCCGCGATTTGGGTAACACGGTGTTGGTCGTGGAGCACGACCAGGAAACGATTCTTGAAGCTGATTGGGTAGTGGACATAGGTCCCGGCGCCGGGGAACACGGGGGCGAAATCATCTACAGCGGCCCGGTAAAAGGTCTCCCAGGTGCAAAGGGGTCGATTACCGGTGACTATCTGCGAGGTAGTCGAAGCATAGAAACACCCGAAAAACGCCGGGAACCGATTTCGGAGACCCTGACCATTAAAGGAGCTCGAGAAAATAACCTGCGTTCAATTGATGTCGAGATACCGCTTGGTTGCTTCGTCGCTGTAACGGGTGTATCTGGGTCGGGCAAAAGTACCTTGATCAACGAGATCCTTCGGAAGTCGTTGATGCAACGGATCTATAAATCGAAAGAGGTTCCTGGACTACATACCTCACTGGAAGGGTGGGAGGCCCTGGACAAGGTAATCGACATCGACCAGTCGCCGATCGGAAGAACACCTCGCTCAAATCCAGCGACTTACACAGGCGCCTTTGACAATATTCGAAAGCTTTTTTCGGCAACCAATGAGTCGAAAGTTCGCGGGTATTTGCCAGGGCGCTTCAGTTTCAACGTCAAGGGTGGGCGATGTGAAGCCTGTTCAGGCGACGGAACCATAAAAATCGAAATGCACTTTCTTCCGGATGTGTACGTTCCATGCGAGATTTGTAAGGGGGCTCGATACAACCGCGAAACACTGGAAGTGCGTTTCAAAGGCATGACCATCGCGGATGTGTTGAATATGCCCTGTGAAGAAGCATTGGAGTTTTTCTCTGCCCAGCCACCGATTGCCCGCCACATGCAAACCCTTGTGGACGTAGGGCTCGGCTATATCCGACTGGGCCAGCCCGCTACGACATTGTCTGGTGGAGAAGCTCAACGAGTGAAACTGGCCAGCGAGCTAGCTAAAAGACCTACTGGTCACACAATCTATATTTTGGATGAACCCACGACAGGACTCCATTTCGAAGACATCCGGCGCTTACTCGCAGTTCTAAGCCGATTGGTTGACCAAGGCAATACGGTGATCGTCATCGAACATAATCTCGACGTGATTAAGACTGCCGATTGGATCATTGACATGGGCCCTGAAGGTGGAGATGGCGGTGGCCTGGTAGTAGCCAGCGGTCCGCCCGAAAATGTTGCAAAAGTGTCGGCAAGTCACACCGGCCGCTTCCTCGGTGCTGTCCTGTCAAACTGACGTTGCGTTCGCCCAATAGCATTTAGGTATGGCTCTGCGTCCCGAATCTGGTTCAGTTCCCGATCAGCCAGGTAGCTATCAATTCAAGGATGCTGGCGGCCGCATTATCTATGTTGGTAAGGCCAAGAGCCTACGGAACCGGCTGAACAGCTATTTCCAAGACGCTCGAAATCTTCACCCTCGCACTCTCCAAATGTTGGAAACAGCGGCGTCGGTGGAGTGGATCGAGGTGGCAACTGAAGTAGATGCTCTCATGCTTGAGTACAGCTTGATTCAGAGACACCAGCCGAGGTTTAACGTTCGTCTCCGCGATGATAAGTCGTATCCCTTTCTTTCCATCACTCTCCGAGATGAATGGCCACGGGCGATGGTCATGCGCGGTAAGAGAAAACGAGGCAACAGGTACTTCGGGCCATTTGGGCATGCCCACGCGATTCGCGAAACTTTAGATCTCTTGTTGAGGACCTTTCCCATCCGCACTTGTAGCGACAACAAGTTTGCTGAGCATCAGCGACTGGGGAGACCATGTCTGTTGTTTCACATTGAACAATGTGCTGGTCCCTGCGTCGGGGAAATATCGACTGAAGACTATGAAGGCCTAGTTCGCAAGCTCATACGCTTCTTAGAGGGCGATACAGAGGACGTGGTGAAAGAACTCAACGCCCGGATGCGCGAGGCAAGCAGCGCTACTGAATTTGAATTAGCGGCAAGGCTTCGTGACCGTCTATCCAGTGTTGAGAGAGCCATAGAGAAACGCCAAATTGCGGGCACCCGAAACGAAGATTTCGATGTAATTGGGCTCCACGACGATGAACTGGAAGCATCAGTGCAGGTGTTTTACGTGCGTAAGGGTCGCGTTATGGGGCAACGCGGTTCCATTGTCGACAAAGTTGAAGACATTACCCAGCCAGACTTAATTGCCAGGATCATTGAAGACTTGTATCACCAAGAAAATCCGATTGGGATGCCCAAAAACGTTTTCGTTCCCTCATTGCCCGACCGGCGAGGCCTCTACGAACAGTGGCTTACGAAGCAGCGGGGTTCTCGGGTTGAGATACGGGTACCTATGCGCGGCGACAAGCGAGCGTTGCACGAAACCGCGACGCGAAACGCAAAAGAGACGTTCACTCGTCACAGGCT
>Ga0208261_1000556_pt1 | contig 14383 bp, 8 predicted proteins | sample Knorr_S7_td_DCM__FD_185595 | JGI IMG/M metagenome (GOLD analysis project Ga0208261, IMG submission 185595) | Marine microbial communities from Southern Atlantic Ocean transect - Knorr_S7_td_DCM_ad_131m_LV_B (SPAdes) (version 3) | ecosystem: Environmental > Aquatic > Marine > Oceanic | place...
AATGATTTAACCAGCTTAGATGTGAGCAGCAATACAGCGTTGACTCGTTTAACATGTAATAGCAATCAATTAACCTATTTGAATATGAAAAATGGGGTTACTGATGGGTTGACACATTTTAATGCAACTAATAATGATTCTCTTGAATGTATCGAAACCCTTGATACAACCTATGCCACAGTAAACTGGACCTATGCAAATGGGAATATAGATGAAGGTGTGACTTTTGCAGCAGATTGTATACCTTTTATTGGCCCTGTTTGGCATGTATCTACTACAGGTTCTGATTCCACTGGTAATGGATCAGAGGAAAGTCCATTTGCTACCATTCAAACTGCTATAGATTCATCTAGTGATGGTGATACTGTATTAGTGGAAACAGGAACGTATGTTGAAAATATAGATTTTGATGGTAAAAATATTGTTATTGGATCTCATTTCTTAACAACAGGAGATACGTCTTTTATATCACAGACTATAATTGATGGTGATAGCAGTGGAACGGTGGTAAGTATAGTAAATGGGGAAGATTCTTCCGCAGTTCTTACTGGACTTACAATTCAAAATGGTTTTTCAACGTGGTCTGGTGGTATTCAATTAATTTCATCAAATCCAAAACTTATTTCCTTAGTTGTGCAGAATAATTATGCAAGAAACACAGGAGCTGGAATCATGATAAGGTCATCAGATCCTATTATTCACCAAACGGTGGTGAAAGGAAATAAGCTTGTAGGAACTGGAATGGGTGTTAGAAGGGGTGCAGGAATATTTTGTGCAAATTCCAGCGCAATTATTACAGAAACAAAAATAACTAATAATATAAATATGGAAGGTCGCTCCGGTGGTATTGTATTTGTTGATTCTTCATTTGCAACCTTAAATGATGTAATAATATCATACAATATAGGAACGGGTCTTACGTGTACTGATGGAAGTGGACCTGGACCTTGGGCAGTTCATCTACCATCACGACCAATTCTAACAAATGTTCAAATAATAGGAAATACCGGTGGCGGTATTGAAGTTTCTCATGATTCAGGTCCAACGATGGCAAATACGACCATAGCATACAATACCAAGTTATCCGGAAATCATGGATGGTCAGGAGGGGCAGGAATCTTTTCTCTCAATGGCTATGTAGCATTTGATCCCGATAATCGCTCTAGTATTTATTATAATTCCATAATTGGTAGAGCTTTTGGAGCAGATATAAAAATTGTAACAACATTTCCTAATCCAAATCCTTTTGTTGAAGTATACCTTGATACCTTTACAGTATTAACTCCCACTGATTATTATGCTTCGCCCATACATAATCTTTCATTTGATATATTAGTTGGTCTCGATACGTTAATCAATAGTGATATATATGTATCTCCAGATGGAAATGATAATAATAGTGGCCTTTCAGAAAATGAACCATTTAGAACTATTGGATATGCCCTTTCCCGTTTGAATGCAGACAGTTCAAACATAAGGACAATACATTTATCTCAAGGTGTGTATAGTCCTGAATCAAATGGAGAGTCGTTTCCTATTACCTGGAATAGTTATATGAATTTATCTGGCGCAGGTGAGGAAGAAACAGAAATTAATGCGGATAGTACAGGTGATGTATTTTATTTTGAAAATATAGTGAGCTCCCAACTCAGCAACCTGACAATTAAAAAAGGAAATCCGCGTAGTCTTATTATAGGCGATTCTCATGACTTGTTATTTACAGATATGACAATTACAGAGAATATAGGTGGAGACTACGGGGGTAGTGCTATTTCTAGCGTGCACTCTAGCGTTATATTTTCAAATGTAAATATAACTAATAACTCTAGTAGTTCATTTGCATTAATATCGATAGGACCATCGCAAAACGAAGGTGGAAACTGGGTTGGGCCATTCCCACAGGTCAAATTTGAAAATGTTTTAATTAGTGGAAATAATCAAATACAAGGTCAAAGTATAGTATATGCGCATTATGATAATACATTATTTAATAATGTTACCATAACAGACAATGAAGTTGAATCAGTTTTTGGAAGCGCCCCAACAATTAAAAATACAATCATATGGGATAATGAGGTTGATTTTGTAATACATGATGAATTAGATGACTCATTAATTTTTATATCGTACTCAAATATTCAAGGTGGATGGGAAGGAACAGGTAATATTGATGAGGATCCAAGATTTTGTAATCCGGAGAGCAGTGATTATACTTTAGCTGAAAACTCACCCTGCGTAGGTTCTGGCGAAAATAATGCCAATATGGGAGCATTGGATGTTGGGTGTGGTCCATATAATTTTTCTCCCACAGATTTTTCTTTAATAGAGCCAAGTAATGATTCTGAGATAATGATTGATGCATCCAATGTAGATAATGGTTCTATTACATTTTCATGGGAGGAATCAACAGATGAAAATGATGATATACTAACGTATCTCATGCGTACTACCAGTAATGAAATAGGTAATCATGATATTGATACTAGTGCCACTAGTTTCTCAGTATCATATGCGGACATGATCGAAGATATGACAGAAAATAATGTTACTGTAGCCACGATAGAGTGGACTGTACATGTAACAGATGGTATAGATACAGTAGAGGCAAACAATGCTCCGTTTACTATTACGATTGATGGCGGATGGGCTATGAATGCATCTGCGGAAGCTTTGATACCTGAAGTTTTTGCTTTGCATCAGAATTATCCTAATCCATTCAATCCAGTAACAACGTTGCGTTATGATTTACCAGAAAACAATCTTGTTAATATTACCATATACGATATGATGGGTAGAGAGGTAAAGACGCTAGTCAACCAGACACAAGATGCTGGTTATAAATCAATAATATGGAATGCCACGAATGATTATGGGAAACCAGTGAGTGCTGGTATTTACCTATATCAAATACAAGCTGGGAAATACATTAGTACAAAGAAGATGGTGCTATTGAAATAAGATAGTAAGTATTATACGTTCTCCACTAAAGGAGGATTATTTTTGTATTTATTTTCTGGTTTCGGACCAAGATCTCGCTGATAATATTCAAAGGTTTTTCCAGTTCCTTGCCAGTTCTCAACACGGCTAATAATTTTAATGTCTCCTGTAAATTTTGCAGATATTGATTCTTTAACATGACCAGTAATATAACGAATATCGTCTCGTTTTTTTGCCCAACTTAAATACACTCTTTTTAATATTTTAGCGTATCCATTACTCTTATACTTGCTCATAATAACAAATGCATAGGTGTATAAAGTATTTTTTTTACTAAAATTTTCATCCATTCGAGCCCAAGGTTCCGTACTAAGTTCTTCTAAAGGCACTCCAATAATGTATCCAATAATATCACCGCGATATCGAGCAATGAATGGGAGTGAATCACGTTTGTTAAAATATTTGTTGATGGTTTCTTTTGTTAACACTGCTGCATCTCCGTATTCACTAGCTAGGTGATGTGAAATTTCAATTAATTGTGGATGATCTTCAAGACCAACCTGTTTCATTAATTCAATTTGAAAGGCTCCAGAAGAAGCGATAACTCTAGATTTTGATGATAGTTCAACAGTTAAATTAAGTTGTTCCATGAAGTAATGAATTTACTTATCAATTTTGATTATGATGATGAAAACATCAATAATACCTTCTTTCTGCTTGTATTGAAAGAGAGTAAATTGCGTACCCGTGAAATCATTTAATACAAGATTAAAAGATCATATTCATTCTACTGGATCACATCTTTGTGTTGGCTTGGATATAAATGCAGAAGCATTAAAGATGAATTATTCAACTTTAGATGATCTAAAAACTCATACGAGAAAAGTAATAGATGCAACTGCAGATCTAGCAGCAGTATATAAACCAAACATGGCTTTTTTTGAGCGCTGGGGAAGTGAAGGTATAAAGTGGTTAGAAGAGACAATGGAGTGGATTGGTGATTCTGCTTTAACGATTGGTGATGCGAAACGAGGAGATATTGGTAACACAGCAAGACAATATGCTGCGAGTCTATTCAATTATTTTGGATTTGATGCAGTCACAGTTAATCCATACATGGGCAGAGATGCCATAGAGCCATTTACGCAAGATAGTGAAAAAGGTGTGTTTGTTCTTTGTAGAACTTCGAATGCATCAGCAAGTGATTTTCAAGATAGAAAAAGTAATGGGGAAACACTATTTGAATCTGTTGGAAAATTGGTAAACAAGCTGAACAGTAATGATAATCTTGGGCTCGTAGTTGGGGGAACATCCGCTAGTGAAATCTCACAAATCAGAAAAGTTGTAAAAGATCTACCATTTCTTATCCCTGGGATCGGTGCCCAAGGCGGAGATTTGGAAAGTAGTTTTAAATCAGGAAATACGGATGGAATTGCATTGATTAATGTATCTAGAGGAATCATATTCGCAGGCGATTTAAGCGCAAAAGCAATACGAAAAGAAGCAAAACGATACGTTGAAATAATGCAAAGTTTAAAATGAACGATCAAGATCAATTAATTGAAATATTTCAAAAAACTGGTGCCCTTTTAGAAGGACATTTTATTCTAACATCCGGACGTCATAGTTCAATGTATTTTCAATGTGCAAAAGTTTTACAGCATCCTGAGTATTTACATAAATTTTCAAAACAAATTGTTAATCATTTTCAAGATATAAATATTGATATTGTCATTTCTCCAGCTGTCGGCGGAATAGTTCTTGGTACAGAAGTAGGAAGACAGCTGAATAAACAGACTATATTTGCTGAACGTGAACAAGGTATAATGACGTTACGTAGAGGTTTTGAAATCTTACCTAATTACAATGTTCTTGTTGTTGAAGATGTAATTACTACGGGTGGCTCAGTAAAAGAGGTGATTGAATTGGTGAAAAGTTCAAGAGCAGAAGTAGCTGGTGTAGGAGTGCTGGTAGATCGATCCGGTGGTAAAGTAAAGTTACATGAAAAACAGTTTTGTGTTACTGAATTAGAAGCTGTAAGCTATGGGGATGACGAAATCCCGGAAGACTTAGCTAATATTCCTGTTTTAAAGCCGGGAAGTAGGAGTTTAAAATGAAAAAAATAATAACTTTAATTATGATTGGATCAATAATAATGACTAGTTGCGAAAAACAACCAGATGTAGCTGTTGTATCTACAAGATATGGAGATATGGTATTAGAATTTTATCCTGAAGTTGCTGAAAAACATGTTGATAGTTTTTTAACTCATGCCAGGAATGGATATTTCAATGGGACAACTTTTCACAGAGTAATTCCAGGTTTTGTAATACAAGGAGGAGATCCAAATTCAAAAAGTGATGACCGTTCGAATCATGGAATGGGTGGACATGCAGCAAATTTTTATGGTGTTGGTAATGAGGATGATCAAAGCTCATGGATGTTACCTGCAGAGTTTAATTCACGGCCACATTTAACTGGAACACTATCCATGGCTAGATCACAATCTCCAAATAGTGCAGGGAGTCAATTTTTTATTTGTGCAGGACCCACACCACAGCTAGATAATCAATATACAGTCTTTGGGCAAGTTATTGAAGGCCTTGATGTAATTCAAAAAATAGTGAATTCTCCTCGTGATAGACGAGATAATCCGAAGGATAAAGTGGAAATGACTGTGACTGTGATGCCAAAAAACGAAGCTGTCGATAGTTAAATATAATTTCAACAATAATTTGATCTAGAATACTAATTACAGTATTTTCAGAGCTTATCGTACAAATTGGAACAATTTTGATAATTTTTTCTTTTATTAATAGTAGACTACAATACAATATATAGAAAAATGACAAATACATTTTTTAGAACTATACTATTATTTTCAGTATTAATTGGAATAGGGTATTCTCAATTCAAAACCCCTGTAACTATTTCTAATGAGGTTGAGAATTCTAGCCGTCCAGGTGAAGTTGCACATGTTTTAATTAAAGCTAGCATGGATGATGAATGGCATATCTATGCTCTTGAAAATGCTGGTGAAGGGCCAGTTGCATCCAGAATAAAGATTAGTGGCGATATTGTAGATGAACAAGGGTTGATTGAGCATCGTGAACCAATAGAGAAATTCGATGAGGGTTTTGGTGTAAAAACAAGATTTTTTAAGGGAACAACTGATTTTCGTGTTCCAATAAGGATAAAAGAAGATGCTCCTATTGGTGAAACAACTTTATCCATATATATGCTATACCAAGTTTGTAATGAATCTTTATGTTATCCACCGGCAGAGGTTAATATTGATGCCTCAATAATAATTGAGGATGGTCCGGTAAGAGAAGAGTTTAGCGAATTTGTTCCTAAACGTACAGTTAGCAGTTCTAGTGAAATAAATCTTGATGATGCAATTGCTGCTGGTTTTTGGTCCTTTGTATTGTTATCAATCTCTATGGGGTTTTTAGCGTTACTTACTCCTTGTGTATTCCCAATGATACCAATTACGGTTTCTTTCTTTACCCATCAAGGTGAATTAGAAGATCAAAAACCCTTGAATCAGGCTATAGTGTATACCCTTGGTATCGTTGCAACATTCAGTATATTGGGCATGATTCTTGCCGTTACATTAGGTGCAACGGGTGCGAATCAACTTGCTGCAAATCCATGGGTCAATTTATTTATTGGCTCATTATTTGTGTATTTCGCTTTATCATTATTTGGAGCCTACGAGATACAACTACCGCAATCCCTTCGTCAATTATCACTAGATCAAGAAAAACGCGGTGGTTATATAGGCACATTGTTTATGGCGGTTACTTTTACTTTAACATCATTTACATGTACAGTTCAGTTTGTAGGTTTATTGCTCGTTGCAGCATCACAAGGACAATGGTTTTGGCCTTTATTAGGAATGATTGTTTTTAGTACTGCATTTGCTGCACCATTCTTTTTCTTAGCATTGTTTCCACAATATCTTGCAAAAATGCCAAAATCAGGAGGCTGGTTAAATTCCGTAAAAGTTGTGATGGGATTTTTAGAGCTTGCTGCCGCATTCAAATTCTTTAGTAATACAGATCTAGTATGGGGATGGGGATTTTTTACATTTAACTCTGTATTAGCTATTTGGACAATGATTATGTTTTTTACCGGTTTATACTTACTTGGAAAAATTCAGTTACCGCACGATTCTAAACTTGAGAGCTTAGGTGTTGCACGCATGATGCTTAGCTTGTTCTTTTTGACTTTTTCTCTTTATATGGGAACGGGACTATTTGGTCGTCCAATTCATGGTATGATATATTCATATTTACCACCAAAACTTGAAAAAGAATTCAGCGCTGTGGATAAAGATAATAACACAGAAAAATTAATTTGGTATTCTAATCTCGAACAAGCATTTACAGAAGCAAAACTGGTTGAAAAACCTATTTTTCTTGATTTTACAGGTTATACATGTACGAATTGTCGTTGGATGGAAACGAATATATTTACACTAAAAGATGTTGAAGATCGGTTTAATGAGTTGATATTGGTTCATTTATATACGGATGGTGGTGAAAACCACAAAGAATATCAACAATATGAAATAGAAAGGTTTGGTACCGCGGCGTTACCCTATTACGTAATATTGAGCCCTCAAGATGAAGTCTTAGCTACATTTCCAGGATTAACAAGAGATGTAGATGAATTCCTAGATTTTTTAGATAAAGGTTTAGCAGGATAATACAAAATATGAAATCCCTATATATAATAATGATGTTTTCTATCCTGACCCTATCCGTTGGTTGTGGTCAGAAAAAAGATGGTAATGATTTATCCTCTAAAGAAGAAACGCAATCAGTAAATAATAACCAGACAAGTAAAACATCTAATAACAACACAAACAATAGAGCAGATCAAGCACAAAGACCTCCGGTATCAATACCAGCTCCAGATTTTACACTAGCTACAACAGAGGGAGATCTTGTTTCGTTAAGTGATTTAAGAGGAAAAGTTGTCATGTTGAATTTTTGGGGAACCTGGTGTGGTCCTTGTAGAGTAGAATTACCTGACTTCATCAAATTACACGATAAATACAATAAAGATGGTTTAGAAATAGTTGGTATTACTATACGACGTGGTGAGTCAATTGAAGATGTTGCTCGCTTTCAAGAACAATGGGGTCTGAATTATTTGTTATTGAATGATATAAATGGTAATGAGGTTTCCGAGGTAACGATGGATTATAGTAGAGCTATTGGGCAAATGATTAGCGGTATTCCTACAACGCTTATTATTAATCGTGAAGGATTTATTGTAAGTGGATTTATTGGTCCACGTAGAGAACAAGTATTTTATGACGCAATTAAACCATATCTATAATTATTATTAAAATATTATCACAAATAACGCTAGCTCTTTTTTGTGCTGGTGCCCTAAATATTTCTAATTCTACTTTATATGCTTCCAGCTATTGGCAGCAGTATGTTCATTATAATATGGATATTAAGTTGGATGTAAATGAAAAAACTGTGGGTGGGACATCAATTATCGAATACACAAATAATTCACCTGATATAATAAATAATATTTATATGCATTTATATCCAAATGCTTTTCAGTTGGGTTCTGTAAAGTACCGAGAATACAAACAAAAGTATGGTCGATTAGCTCGTGCTTCACAATTTATCAAAGGGTTTCAAGATTCATTTAGTAAAATAGATGTTCATCGTTTTCAAATAGTATCAAATGGTACGGTTTTATCAGATACTTTTAATATTGATGATACTATTTTATCTGCAAAATTAATAAATGGAATTGAGCCTGGTAAATCAATAACTATTGAATTGGATTGGACGCATCACGTTGGTGAACAAGTAGAAAGAGCTGGTAGAGTCAATAATCAATACAATATGGCGCAGTGGTATCCTAAATTAGTTGTCTATGATGAAAATGGGTGGCATAATTTACCATTCCATGCTTCTGGTGAATTTTATGGCGAGTTTGGTACGTTTGATGTAACTCTTGATGTTCCTGAATATTATGTTTTAGGTGCGACAGGAACTGTCACTAGCGGTAATCCAGGTTGGGAATCAGTTCGAGTAGACACTTCAAAAAACTTTGTTGAATGGCTAGAGGAGTTTCAAAAGGGTAAACCAGATATAGATTCCACATCAAGGCGGAAAGTATCTTTTTATGCTGAACAGGTTCATGATTTTGCATGGATTGCATCACCTACTTTTTTATATGAGTCAGGATCCTGGAATGGAATCGATGTGCATGTATTATACAATGAGGAGAATGGTGAGAATTGGACAAAAGAAGTGGTTGCACGATCTGAAAGAGCGCTTGAATGGTTAACAAATAAATTTGGTGAGTATCCATACCCACAAGTAACAACTACCGATCGAATACGAGGGGGTGGAATGGAATATCCAATGCTAGTGATGAATGGTAGCGATAGTGAAAGTTTAATCCTTCATGAAATAGGTCACATTTGGTTTTATGGAATTTTGGGTAACAATGAAGTAACGGAAGCTTGGTTGGATGAAGGATTTACTACTTTTCAGACACGATGGTATATGATGGATCGGTACGGTGAACATGGTTTTGACAGAAAAAACACCAGATGGTATAAACCGTTTCAAAAGAAATATTGGTATTTTTCAAATTCGCTTGGGAACAGTCAGCGGAGCGTAATTAATTTTCAATTAAGTGGAAAAGATGAACCTATAAGTAAAAAATCGTTTTTATTCAAAGGGAATAGATCTTATGGATATAACGCCTATACAAAACCAGGGTTGATGCTTGATGAATTAAAATATGTTCTTGGTGATTCTATTTTTATTTCTGCTATGCAGGAATACTATGACCGTTGGAAATTAAAGCACCCGAATGAAGATAGATTTATCAATGCCGTTGAAGATGTAAGCAATCAGGAATTAGATTGGTTTTTTGATCCGTGGCTTCACGATACACAAATACTGGATTATGGAATAAAAGCATGGAAAAAAAATCAGAAATCCGATGGAAGCTGGTTGGTTAATGTTGATTTAGTAAAGTATGGTATAAGAGAAATGCCGCAATTATTAGAAATCGGATTTAGTGATGATACCATTGAAAGGATATGGTGGGAGAATCATCAATGGCGGAAAGATGATACGTTTACTTTTAATGTAGATAAAGAGCCAATGTCTATAATCTTAGATCCAGATGTGCAAACTATTGATATTGATCGTAGAAATAATCATACAGATGGTCTTCCATATAAATTTCTATTTAGATGGCCAGGTATGAATGTAAATCATAGAGACGCTTTTATTTTTCAGTGGTCTCCTTCCGTTAATTACCATGAAAAGGATGGTTTTATTCCTGGATTTTGGTTTAGTAGGTCCTATGCTCCGTGGAATCGAGCAGATCTAAAATTACATTATGGTTTAGATTCTGAGGAAATTTATTGGGACTTGCGAACTATGCGTAAACCAACTCATAGCAATAATAATTTCATATATAATTTTCATGCATTTAAACAAGGGGGGCTTTCAGGGTTAAACTGGAGCTTGAATAATTCTTGGAGTAGTTGGAGTTCAATGAGCCCAAATTATCAAACATCTATAGGTTTTTACACTACAAAGGCTAATGATACTAATCGTACGAATTTATTTGAATTAGGTAGAGTTTCTGTTTTATTTGCAAAATTAAATATTAATAAGAGTGGAAATGCAATTTCAGTTGAACTGGCAACAACACCTCAGAAATACTCTGATTGGAGTTTTAATCGTATAACGTTTGTTGGGAATGCTAATAGATCAATGAAAGATTTTAGGGTTAAGGGTAGATTAATTTTTGGTTTAATGAATTATGGTGATAATAGTAATGTGCCAGCGCAAGAACTCTATACCATTAATGGTGCAGGAGCTTTTGATACATATATGCGTCCATATTTACGGGATGAATCAAGTTTTTATGGTAATTCGACTTTACGACAACGTTATCATTTAACTGGAGATGCAAACCTAAGGGGTTTTTATAATACAGACTTAGCAGGAGCAGAATCATTATTGGGCTCTTCAATAGAAATAATTAAAAGTATCCCTTTCAAATTAGCAAATATTCAACTTGCACTGTTTTCGGATATAGCTTATTTCCCTCGATCATACAATCTGGAAGAAATTAAAGGAAGACGCCTTTCAGATGCTGGTATTGGATTTCGAACAAGTAAAAATTTGTTTGGGAAGCAATTATACCTCAGATTAGATTTTCCATTGGTTACTAATGATTCAAATACATCAACAAAACAAGAGTTCCAGTGGATTTTCAGCTTCGAAAGAAGCATTTAATTCAATAATATTTTTCTTTTACTTAATATGTATAAAATGAAATCTATACGTATTTGCTATGTTTTATTAATTCTATTCATAGGGTGTGTTGATTTAAGTGAAGATGAAAATAGAAATAATAATACATTACCTATCCAAACTTCATTTAAAGTAGAAGACTTTTCTTCAGCTGAAGAATGTGCGGTTTGTCATCCACAGTATTATGCTGAGTGGTCAAGCTCTATGCATGCATATAGTATTGTAGATCCTGTTTGGTTAAAACAACAAAATATGCAGCAGGCTCACAGTGCAGCAGAGGGTATAGAAATTGGTGACTTTTGCGTTCAATGTCATAGTCCAGTAGCTGGGTTAACTAATTTAATTAAAGATCACATGAATTTGACCAGTGATATTATCAATGCGCTTCCTCCTCAAGCTAAAGAAGGCGTTACCTGCGATGCATGTCATTTAACTACCCATTTACCATCCCCAACTAATATTTCGATTACTAATCATGACTACGAGACGATTGATTTTAAACTATTCTCAAGTGACACGCGTTATGGTATACTAGATAATCCTGTCGATAATGATTTTCATAAATCCGTATACAATAGTGATTATGATAAATCAGAATTTTGTCAGAATTGTCATAATCTAACTGTAGATAATCGTGATGCTGAAATAACTCAATTTGAATGGGAACAAAGCTCATTTCAAGCCATGGGAGTTGAATGTCAAACGTGCCATATGCCACTATATTCAGGTAAAGCAGCTGTATCTGGCCCTGATAGAGACAACTTACATAGACACTATTTCCCAGGTATTGATGAGGCTTTAATTGACTTTCCTGGAAAAGCAGAGCATAGAGAGGCCTTAGAAGACCTATTATTAACAGCCGCTGAAATCAATTTATTTGAAACTCCCCCTGATACAATTTTCTCAGATAATATTTGGAATGTGAAATTAATAGTATCAAATAATACAGGTCATAATTTCCCTTCAGGAACTAGCTTTCCCAGACAATTGTGGCTTGAAGTATTTGCTGTAGTGAATACCGATACAATTTTTGCTTCAGGCATGTTAAATGAAGGTGGTGATATTTATGATTTTTATACTGACCCAAGTAGAATTATTGATCCTCAGTTAAATATTTTTAATACCATTTTATATAATGCTGAGGGCGATTCTGGCCTTTTAAATGTTTCTGTTGAAAATATGGTTAAAATGGTAAATAATTCATTAAAAGTAAGTGATTCAAAGATAATCGATTATTCAATCCCTATTCCAACAGGGTTGACTGGTGAATTAAAATTTTCTGCTAGACTTCGCTTTCGTTCTTTTCCTCCATTTTATTTAAGACATCTTGGGTTAGACGGTTTAATTGAAAATGTTAATATATTTGATATTGACACTATTTCTGATACTCTATATGTATCATCAGACTAGATTTTTCTTAATAAGTAAAATTGCTATAATCTTTTTTGCAGTAAGTAGTGCAAATGCAAATGAATATAGCCGTTTAATAAGCCCTCCTATGACAATTAAAATTAATGGAGAGTCCATGCAATTAACCGGGGGATTGAATCGTCCTGAACCACAATTTATTGATTGGAATAATGATGGTATTTTGGATTGTTTTATTAATGATCGAGATGGAAGGTTGCAGTATTGGGAAGGGTTACCCGATTGGCAGTTTGGTGGTAGACCTATATTTACTATGGTAACAAAATTCTTTCAACATATCGAAGTTGGCACCTGGTTTAATTTTAATGATTTTGATAATGATGGAGATTTTGATTTATTATGTAATAATCCAGGAACAGATAAGGTTAGTTATTATAGCAATGTAGATGGCATATTTGAATTGGTATCCACAGAATTACAAACACCTTCAGGATTTCCTGTTTATGGTGGGCAAATTGTTATTCCTACGGTTGCAGATATTAATGATGATGGTGTTTATGATTACTTTGTTGGAGATGTTTCTGGGAGATTAGCGTATTATGAAGGGCAAGAAAGTTCAACAAATCTTCCTGAATTTGAACTAGTAACAGATTATTTCCAGAATATTCAAATAGTTTGGACACCAGGAAGGCATGGTGCAAATAGTATTTTCTTCTATGACTTGGATAACGATTCTGATTTAGATTTAATTTGGGGAGATTTTTATCAACCGGGATTATTTTATCTTGAAAACTACGGTGATAGCAATAATCCCGCATATATAGACTCTTTAATGGTAACCAATTTTCCAGCTGATGGATTAGTTGAAACTGCAGGGTTTAATATTCCTAGATTAGTTGACTTTGAGCCAGATGGGAATGTAGACATGGTCATTGGAGTGCTTTCAGGGGCTTATGGCACAGACTATATAGATAATCTTGCATATTATAAAAACAACGGTACCAGTGAACAACATGATTTTCAATTAGTAACTATGAATTTATTACCAGGGTTGGATTTAATAAGTGGTAGTGTGCCAGTTCTTGCAGATATTGATGGTGATAATGATGATGATTTAGTAATTGGAACTGAATTTGATCCTAATAATGTTGGCTGGGGTGGACAATTATACTATTTTGAAAATATCACAAATAATTCGGAGCCAGAGTTTGTATTAGTTGATTCATCATTTATCGATGATTTTTCTACAACAAATCTAGCGCCATCATTTTATGATACCGATAATGATGGAGATCTTGATGCAATTATTGGTGAATTTAATGGATACCTTTTACATTACAATCAAACCGAATCTGGTTGGGAATATAATGGGAGATATCTTGATCTAGATCTAAATGGAAAATCCAAACCTGCTTGGGGTGATATTGATCAAGATAATGATGATGATTTAGTAATTGGAACCAAAGACGGAATGGTGTCAGTTTATATAAATAATGGAGATATAAATAATTTAGTATTTGATACACAAATCGATATTGGAGATGATGCGTCTCCTACAATTCTTTCCAATGGTTCCATTATTGTAGGTAATGAAGTAGGTGATTTAAAACTATTGTATTATGATTCGGGTAATCTAACTGAAGAAGATATGCCAGAATCTCCCTATTGTGGACAATATTTGACCCCATTTGCATTATCAAATAATAGCTCACAAGAATTTGAAAATTTGTTGGTAGGATCTAAAGCAGGAG
>Ga0208261_1000559_pt1 | contig 14348 bp, 12 predicted proteins | sample Knorr_S7_td_DCM__FD_185595 | JGI IMG/M metagenome (GOLD analysis project Ga0208261, IMG submission 185595) | Marine microbial communities from Southern Atlantic Ocean transect - Knorr_S7_td_DCM_ad_131m_LV_B (SPAdes) (version 3) | ecosystem: Environmental > Aquatic > Marine > Oceanic | place...
TTAGAGTACTACCTTGACATGGTAGGGGTCGGCGGTTCGAGTCCGCCCGTGTCTACCACCTTAATATAGGAGAAATTTTATGTTTGAGTTAAATATATTCAATACAGCACAAATATTTGATCAGTTATTTGCTTTTGTCTGTGTGTATCTTCTGACAAGTTTAAGTGCCAAAACTCGTTTTTATGGATTTGTAATAGGCACAATAGGCTTTATTCCTGGAACATATTTATTGATTGTTACAGAATTATGGTGGTTAGTGGCCTGTATTCCAATCTGGGTATACATAAATTACAAAGGCATTATGAACAATTGGAGAGAGTTTAAAGGTATAGAAATTTAAACTTAGAATTTTTTGAAGAACTTCCAAATTTCTTCTGCGCTATTGATATCCTGGTTAGCAGTTCTTCCAAATAAACCTGTCATTCCAGGCCAAGTATGGTTTCCCTCATTTACTATGTAAAACCAAACCTCTTTGTCACTTTCTTTGGACCAGTATCTTTCAAAGGTTATAGTTGTGCCGTCATCAACATTCTTATTTTCTAATTGAATGATTTCTTTTTCATTCAAAGCATGTTCATTTACCCAAAATTCAATAGTGGAAGTAAGGTCATAGTATGCGCCCCATTTATCCTCATTCTTCATATCTCCTTCAAATTTAGATATAGAATCCTTTGTTCCATGTATTTCAAAAATAGGAATTTTCTTTTTAGGATTACAGTTCTCTAAAGTATCTTTCATCATTACTCCTGCAACGGGGGCTACCGCAGTAAATAAATCAGAAGAGGTACAAGCTAAAAGATAGCTCATATCTCCTCCATTAGACATGCCTGTCGCAAAAACCTTTTTCGAGTTTAATTTAAACTCTTCACTTAAATTAAGGACGATTTCTCTAATAAAACCAATATCATTTACTTTAGAGTCTGAATGAAATTCATAACCTACGTTAAAAAAATTATTGTCTCTAGAGTCTTTAGTTCCTTGAGGATAAGCTACCATGAAGCCTTCTATGTCAGCTATTTGATTGATACCAGAATAACCCATTAAAATTTTAGCTGTGCTTGTATATCCATGAATAGCAACCACTAAAGAAGCATTTTCTTTTATATTTTCAGGAACGTAAATCAAAAATGATCTTTTTAACCCCTCATGCTCTATAACTCGCTCTTCAACAAATCCAGTCTCATTATTACCGCATGAAACAAGCACAAAAAGGAATAAAAAGGGTATTGCGATAGTTTTATGAATTCCCATTAATCTTGATCATACGTCATATTTATGTATTTAGGACTAAAAAAATATCCTTTCCAACTGAGAATTGTGTAAGATTGGCCTTAAATATACCTATAGGGGGTATAAAAACTTTTAAAAGGGGAAACAAATGAAATTAAAATTTCTTTTGGTAGGTATTATTTCTTCTCTTCTTTCTTTTCAGTTCATAGCTGAAGAAGAGGTTGAAGAGGTAGTAGTTACTGGTTCTTATATTAAATCGAGCCCTACTGATGGAGCTTCTCCAGTTGAAATAGTTGATAGATCAGAGATTGATGATCTTGGTGCCACCTCTATTGCTGATATTACCAATAATATCGCAGTAAACTCAGGGTCTGAGAACAGATCAGATTCTTTTACGCAAGGTGGAACTCAGGGTACTTCAAATATCAATCTTAGAGGATTAGGACTTTCTTCAACTTTAGTTCTTGTAGACGGAAGAAGACATACAGTAGCTGGAGCTACGGCCAATGATGGGAGTGTATTTGTTAATACATCTATGATTCCTGTTGTTGCTTTAGATAGAGTTGAAATCTTGAAAGAGGGAGCTGCTTCTGTTTATGGATCTGATGCTGTAGCTGGTGTTGTGAACTATATCTTCAGAAGAGATTTCGAAGGTTTTGAGATGGAAGTATCTCGTCAAGAAGCAGACATTGGAAATCAAACTGATGATAGATACAGTTTAATTTGGGGTAGCGGAGATGATTCAACAAGTGTCGTTGTTGCTGCTAGTGTTTTAGATAGGTCAGCCATGGCAGGTTCTGAGTTTAATCCAGGATTGGCCAGGAATGGAATAAGTGGGTTAGGAAATAGCTTCCTATTATTGGGAGGTCCTACAACTGTAGCTTCTGGTCCTTATGCAGGCGATTACACTGCTTATCAAAATGTTCCTGATGCTAATTGTGTTGCAAATAATGGAATTTTAATACCTCAAGCCAGTGGTTCAAGATGTGGATTCTATTATGGATCTCGTTTTAATGTAGTTAATGATGAAGACCATGAAAGTGTATATCTATCTGTTAAAACAGCACTAGATAATGGTATGGATTTTGATATGGATTATATGCATACATCGGTTGATGTTAACGATAACCCACAATCACCTTCTTATCCTGCACTTTCTTACTTGAGTCCTTCAAATATGGTTCTTCCTGGAACAGGAGGAAGTCCATTTGCAGTGCCAGTATTATGGTTGGGTAGAGCATTAGGTTCCGCTTTTCCTTCTCCACATGCTCCTAGAGATATTGATGGAGATAGGATTTCTTTAGGTCTTTCTGGTGAAATGTCCAACGGATTTAATTGGGATGTTCATTACACAGTAAGCGGTGAAAAAGAATACTTCAAGCAGCCAGACACAAGCACATCAAGGTTTGCAGCAGCTATAGCTGGAAACGGTGGTAATTCTGGAGACCAAACTTGGAGCTTATTTGACCCAAGTGCAAACTCACAAGATCTTATTGATTGGATTTCAACTGCTCAAGAAACTTGGACAGATGTGGAATTATCAGTGCTAGATGTTCTATTAACAGGCAATGTTGGCGAGTTTGATATTGCTGCTGGAATGCAAATGAAAGAAGAGGAGTACTCTGTAGAAAGAAGTGCAAACTCCATTACTGTGTTCGACGCAGCTGGAAACTTAGTAGTGCCAGCTGACTTAATCTTCCTTGGAGGAGGTTTGGTAAGTGATGGAAATAGAGAATCTACAGCTGTTTTCGTAGAGGCTTCAACACAAGTTAGTGATAGATTAGAACTAAAAGGAGCTGTTAGATACGAAGACTTAGAATCTGATAGTACTGTTGATCCTAAAATCTCTATGAGATATGAGGTTTCAGATGACTTAATTCTTAGAGCTTCTTACAGTTCATCTTTCAGAGAAGCTTCTTTGGCTCAGTTAACTTCTAGTGGAGTAGGGCTGCAAGGTATACAAGATTTTGATACTAGTGGAAATCCTGTAGGAGCTGTTACTTTTATAAGAATAGCAGGGATGAACAATCCTAATCTTAAACCTGAGGAATCAGATAATATCAATATTGGTGCTATTTGGAGACCTAACGATAACTTTGAAATGAAGGTTGATTATTGGGCTATAGATTATACAAATCTTATTACGATTGAGAGCGCTCAAGGTAAAGTAGCTGCAAACCCAACTGGTGCTGATGTAAAAAGAACAGTTGATGGAACTTTAGTAGGTGTAACAACTTACTATTTCAATGCAGCTGCTGTAGATGCTAACGGACTAGATATAGAAGCTACTTGGGATTTTGACACTGCTTTAGGTCAAATGCAGATAGGAGCAAATGTTGCTCATATGATGCAGTACGAAATTCCTAATGCTGCTGGAGTTACTCAGGATGTAGTTGGACTATTCAATCATGATAATTTTGCAAGATCTCTACCTGAGACCAAAGCTATTATTCATGGTGCTTTAGTCAACGGACCTCACTCTCTAGTAGGCTTTGGAAGATGGGTATCTAGTTATGAAACTACTAGAGCTCTGACTTCTTCAGCTATAGCAGGAGGTTTCTCTCAAGACATAGATAGCATGTTTACTTTAGATCTTAAGTATTCATATACTTTTGATATGGGAGATAATCAAATGCAATTATCTGCTGGAATCAATAATGTGATGGATGAAGAAGTTCCTACTGTATGGGATGCTGCTAACTGGAGCTATGACTCTAAACACCATGATCCAAGAGGAAGAATGGTTTATATGGGTCTTAAGTTAAGCAGATAGTAGTCTATCTAAAATAGAAAAAGGGCCTCGAGGGGCCCTTTTTTTTGTGATTAAACTATAATTACATAAATCTAATTTATGAAAAATAATTTTTTAATTAAGTTTTTATTCTTCTCATTTTTCATATCTTCTTTATATGCAGAAGAAGACATAAAAGCTACAAGCCACTTAGACTCAATAGTTTTAGGGTCTGGGTGTTTCTGGGGAGCAGAAAAAGGCTATGAATCTCTATTAGGAGTAGAGGAAGCAATCTCTGGATATTCAGATGGAAGAGGGGTTAGGCCTGTTTATAGAGAGATTATTAAATTCAAAAATAAATTTAACCCAAACAATCATGCAGAAGTAGTAAAGGTTATTTTTAACAAAAACTTAATTAGTACTGAGCAGATAATAAAAAAGTATTTTGAAAGCCATGATCCAACCCAACTTAATAGACAAGGAAATGACATAGGGACTCAGTATAGGTCTATTATTCTAGTTAGAAATGATGAACAAAAACAGATCGCAGAAAACTTATTGTCTGAATTTCAGAGTCTTTTATCTCAAGAAGGTTATGGAGAAATAAAGACAGAGATTAAGACATTAGAAAAATTTTATGAAGCAGAAGAATATCACCAAGACTATTTAGTTAAAAACCCCAATGGATACTGTCCTGATTTATCCACTGGCGTGGTTTTTGAAGATCAAAATAATCAATTAGAAATAAATAATAATGATCTTTATGCAGGAAAGCACATTCTAGTAATAGAGTCAGAGTTTTGCCCTTATTGTAAAAAACTAAGAGAAGATGTTTTGGATTCTTATAAGGGATCAATTCCTCTCTCATATAGAAAAGCGAACCAATTAGAAGGTCTAAAAATTTCAACTCCTCTTTGGGCTACTCCAACCATTATCTTTTTAGAGAATGGAAAAGAAATTTTAAGCAATCAAGGTTATCTTACAAAAATTGAATTTTATAGAGCCCTAGGTTTCTTTAAATTAGGAAACAGTGAAGCATTTAATGTAGCTTTTAATGAAGGAACAGATTCAAGGTATTGTAAGGAATATGAGTTATTTAAAAATACTCCTGAAGGCCAATTTATTGATAAATTAAGTGGCGAAGCCCTTTTTGATACTAAGGATCGATTTAATTCAAAAACAGGATGGCTCTCTTTTACTAGACCCATAAAAGGTTCTGTTTATGAGTTACCCGATTATAGTTACGGAATGATAAGAACCGAAGTTAGATCAAAATCTTCAGATATACATCTTGGTCATGTATTTGATGATGGTCCTAATGGACTTCCTAGATATTGCATTAACGCAACTGTGTTAGAGTTTGTACCAAAAATTAATCCTAAGAACACTTTAAATTCACCAAGCGCTTAAACATGGAAGAATGGTGGAAAGGGTGTGTTATTTATCAAATTTACCCTAGATCATTTCAGGACACTTCTGGAAATGGGATCGGTGATCTTAAAGGAATAATTCAACGACTAGATTACATATCTAAATTAGGGGTAGATGCAATCTGGCTTTCTCCTATATTTGAATCTCCCATGAAGGACATGGGTTATGATGTCTCAAACTATCAAGAAATTGATCCTTTATTCGGAGACTTAGATGATTTCGATCTATTGTTAGAAAAGGCTCACTCTCTGGGCTTAAAAGTAATAATAGACCAAGTACTTTCACATAGTTCTGACCAACACCCCTTTTTCTTGGAGAGCCGTTCAGATCGTAATAATGAAAAATCAGATTGGTATGTTTGGGCTGACCCCAAAAAAGATGGCTCGCCTCCTAATAATTGGCTTTCTATTTTTGGAGGCGTAGGTTGGGAATGGGAAACTTCTAGAAAGCAATATTATTTACATAACTTTCTAAAATCTCAGCCTGACTTAAACTTTAATAATCCAAATGTAAGGAAGTGGGTTCTTTCTATAGTTGAGTTTTGGTTGAAAAGGGGAGTAGATGGATTTCGTCTAGATACAGTAAATTATTATTATCACGATAGTTCACTGAGAGATAATCCGGTTAGTGAGAGAAGAGAAGAAATTTTAGTTAACCCTTATTACATGCAAGAACATAAGTATTCAATTAATAGACCAGAAAACCTGGAATTTATTAAGAAACTAAGAGCTTTAGTAGATAAGTACAAAGATAAAATGATGGTAGGTGAAATAAGTAATATAGATCTACAAGCTGAGTACACCTCAGGTGATGATAAATTACATATGGCTTATAGTTTTGAGTTGCTAAGAAAAGATTTTTCAGCAACTCATATAAAAAACTGTTTAGAACGATTTTACGAACTGGCACCAAATGGTTACCCTTGTTGGAGTTTCTCTAATCACGACGTCATGAGGCATATATCAAGGTGGTCTGATTTAGCTTACTCACCAGAAGATTTTGCTAAATTAACTGCATCTATTTTATTATCGCTTAAAGGTTCTATATGCATTTATCAAGGTGAAGAATTAGGACAGCTAGAAACAGATTTAGAGTTTCATGAGTTAACTGACCCTCCTGGTATTAAGTTTTGGCCAAAAGATAAAGGTAGAGATGGTTGCAGAACTCCAATGGTTTGGGAAGGCAACACTCTGTTAGGAGGTTTTTCAAAATCAAAACCCTGGTTACCAATAAAAGAAGAACAGCTTGATAGGTCTGTAGACTCACAAATACATGATAAAGAATCAGTACTTACACTTTATTGTAAATTAATAGAGTTTAGAAAAAATAATAAGGAATTCCTTGAAGGCGAATTAATTTTTAAATTCTTTGATGATAAGTCATTAGTGTTTACAAGAAAATATGATGATGAACAAACGGATTGTTATTTTAATTTCTCTAAAGATGATCTTGAATTTAATGATATAAATTCTTCAATTAATTTAACCTCAATTAAGAATAAAGCGAAGTTAAAAGATAAAAAGCTATTTTTAGGCCCTAATGGGTTTGCTTTTTTAAAAGTACTTACTTAGAGTGCTACTTTTTAAAGGAGAAAAAGATGAAAGGAAAAGTTGCACAATACGTAACTATAGGAACTAATGATTTACCTAGAGCAAAAGAGTTTTACGACTCATTGTTTTCTGATTTAGGAGCTTCCAGCTTTGCACCTAATGACAGAAGTTTTTTTTGGAGAATAGAAGGAAGCGACATAGTTTTTGGTGTTTTTGTGCCTTATGATGGCAATGAAGCTACGGCAGGAAATGGAACCATGGTAGGAGTGGTTGTAGAGAACAAAGAAGATGTAGATGCATTATATGCAAAAGCAATAGAACTAGGAGCTAGTGATGAAGGAGAACCAGGCCAAAGAGTTCCTACCTTCTATGGAGCTTATGTTAGAGACCTAGATGGGAACAAATTGACCTTTTGTAAGTTTGGCTAAATTGAATTTATGAAAAAAATAGAAAAATCTGTTTTAGATCTAATAGGAAACACTCCCCTATACCAAATAAATAGTTTTGATACCGGTCCATGCGAACTATTTGTAAAACTAGAAAATCAAAATCCTGGAGGCTCTATAAAAGATAGAATAGGCCTAACTATCATAGAAGAAGCAGAAAAATCAGGTGAACTTAAACCTGGAGGCACAATAATTGAAGCAACTGCAGGTAATACAGGCATTGGTCTAGCCTTAGTTGCTGCAGTAAAGGGGTACAAACTAATTATAGTTATGCCAGATAAAATGAGCAGAGATAAAATTTTGCATGTTCAGGGCTTAGGTGCAGAAGTTGTGCTTACAAGATCAGATGTTGGGAAAGGACATCCTGAGTATTATCAAGATGTAGCAAAGAAAATGTCTGAAGAGATTAAGGGTTCTTTTTTAGCTAGTCAGTTTACTAACCCTGCAAATGCATTAGCCCATAGAACTTCAACTGCACCTGAAATTTGGGAGCAAATGGAAGGAGATCTTGATGCAGTAGTTTTGGGGATAGGTTCTGGGGGAACAGTAACAGGTATGGGTCAATTTTTTAAAGAAAAGGATAAAAATATACAAATTATTGCAGCAGATCCAGAGGGATCAATAATTGCAGACGCTGTAATCAAAGGTAATTATAAATATGACGGGGCAACTTGGTTAGTTGAAGGTATAGGAGAAGACTTTATTCCTGATGTTCTAGATTTAGGATTACTAGATGATGCTGTGACTGTGAGTGATAAAGAAGCTTTTGAAGTTGCAAGGAAGTTATTGAAGGAAGAAGGGATCTTATCAGGATCTTCTAGTGGAACTCTTTTAGCGGGAGCCATTAATTGGTGTAAGAAACAAACTGAACCAAAAAAAGTAGTCACTTTAATTTGTGATACAGGAAATAAGTATTTATCGAAAGTATTTAATGACTCTTGGCTTCAAGATAATGATTTATTGGATATATCTCTAACTGGAGATCTATCAGACCTGATTAATCGAAGAGCAGATAGAGGCGAAATGATAAGTGTTTCAGAAACAGATACATTACTAACTGCTTATAACAGAATGAGAGCATCTGATATTTCTCAATTACCAGTAATCCTAGAAGAAAAGCTTATTGGAATAGTTGATGAAGAAGATTTACTCTTAACAGTTTTTAGTGATAGAAAAAATTTTACTAAACAAGTCAGCGAGGTAATGACTAAAGATTTGGATATAACCCAGGTAGATGCAAGTGAGGAATCACTTTTTAAGAACCTTCAAACTGGTAAAGTAGTCATTGTTTATGAAAATGATACTTTTCTTGGTTTTATAACTAAAGTTGATTTAATTAATAAATATAAATCTGAATTTAAAGAGTTAAGTTGATGAACAAAAAAAAGAACTCAACGGGATTTGAAACAAAAGCTATTCATGCTGGGCAAGAACCTGATCCTACTACAGGTGCAATAATGACCCCTATTTATGCTTCTTCTACTTTTGTACAAGAAAGTCCAGGTGTTCACAAAGGTTATGATTACTCAAGATCCATAAACCCAACCAGACAAGCTTTAGAGGCTTGTATTGCAGAATTAGAAAATGGAGAAAATGGCTTTGCATTTGCTTCCGGTATGGCCGCAGCTGCAACCGTATTAGAGATTCTTAACACAGGCGACCATGTAATTGCTATGGATGATCTTTACGGAGGTACCTATAGACTATTTGAAGACGTAAAGAAAAGATCATCAGGATTAGAATTTAGTTTTTTGGATCTAAGTAATTTAGATAACTTAAAAGGAGCAGTTAAAGAAAATACAAGAATGATTTGGGTAGAGTCTCCTACAAATCCATTACTTAAATTGGCAGATTTAGAAGCAATTGGAAAGTTTGCTAAAGATGAAGGTCTAATAGCGGTCTGCGATAATACTTTTAGTTCGCCTTATATTCAGCAACCCCTAGATCATGATTTTGACATAGTAATTCATTCTGCAACTAAATATCTCAATGGTCACTCTGATGTAATTGGTGGAGTTGCAGTATGTAAAAATACAAAACAAAATTTTTCAGACAACCTCTATCATCTTCAGAACTCGATAGGGTCTGTTATGAGTCCTTTTGATAGTTTTTTAGTATTACGAAGCTTAAAAACTTTAGCAGTAAGAATGGAACGTCATTGTAAAAATGCTTATGAAATTGCTTCCTTATTAGAGAGTCATGACAAGGTAGAGAAGGTATTCTATCCTGGTCTTAAATCCCATCCTCAGTACGATATTGCTAATAAGCAAATGAATGGTTATGGGGGCATGGTAACAGCGATACTAAAAGGGGGGCTTGGTTCTGCAAAAGGATTTCTTGAGAACACCAAGATATTTTCTTTGGCTGAAAGCTTAGGAGGAGTAGAGAGCTTAATTGAACATCCTGCAATAATGACACATGCATCTGTGCCGAAAGAAAAAAGAGAAGAACTAGGAATAAAAGATGGATTGGTAAGACTTTCTGTTGGAATAGAAGATTTAGAAGACCTAAAAGAAGATCTAATCACTGCTCTTAAATATTCTTAGTTGTTTTCCAGTTCACTTTTCTTGAAGTATCTTTGACTTGATCTAGTACATCAAGAACTAGGGCAAAAAGAGCCATTCTTATAACCACCCCATTATCTGCTTGCCTGAATATAGCAAGGTTAGGATTATCAAAAAGATCGGCATTAATTTCATTAGATTCCTTTCTTGAGTCTCTAGGAAGGGGGTGCATTATTACAGTATTTGGCTCACAATTGGCCGTATATATCTCTTTACTAAGACTCAACAATCCTTTATATCTATTAGCTTCATTTACTGTCTTAAATCTTTCTTCCTGTATTCTTGTCATGTAGATTATATCTACTTCAGAAACCCCTTCTTCTATTGATTCGCTTTCATTTATTTGAATCTTTGAATTAGAAATATATTTCTTGGGAAGCGTAAGTTCATTTGGAGAGACCAGATTAATTGTGATGTCTTCATACAGTGACAAAATTTTACATAGAGAGTGCACTGCTCTGCCGTATTTAAGGTCTCCTACTAGAGCTATTCTTAGACCCTCTAGGGTTTTATTATTCTGAATCAGCTCTTTCTTAATAGTGTAAAGGTCTAATAAGGCTTGAGTGGGATGCTCATTTGAACCATCTCCTCCGTTAATGACAGGCACTTTGCTGGCTTTAGCAAATTCATCGACTGAACCATTCTCCGGGTGTCTCATAACAATAATGTCGCTATATCCACTTAGAACTTGCGCCGTATCAGCAAGAGATTCTCCTTTAGCTAGAGAGGAGGAAGACATTTCTGCAGTTTCTCTAACTGCGCCACCCAGGCGATTAAATGCTGAGCCAAAACTTATTCTTGTTCTTGTACTAGGCTCAAAAAACATATTGCTAAGAATAGCTCCTTCCAAAACCCTAGTAAGTTTTTTTCTTGTGGCGTAAGGTTCTAATGCTTCAGCTGCTGAAAAAAGTGCATTGATATCTGAACGATTAAACTGATCTATTGAAAGTATATGACTGCCGCTAAAATCCACTTTAATTCTATTCTATCACTCTTATAAATTTTTTTCTCTTGATAAAAAGATTGGAGAGGACCAAGCTCTTTCATTAATAGGCGCTAAACAATCATCATTTGGATCAAATCTTTCACCACTCGCATAGCAAATATTAATTTCTATACAATTTCCTTCTTCATCTCTTTTACATCTTAGAGGGTCGCCACCTACTGCTAGAGATTGTTCTTGCAATACCCTTACATAGTATGCAGTTTCTTCTAATATAGCCTCAGTGTCCTCAAAAAATACGACACACCCTTCTCCTTTGTCTTCACATTGAAATGTTTTCCATGGGTCAAGAACTATCACCTCTTCCGTTGAAGGTATAATTTTTATTACTTCTATTTTTTCAATCTTATTTCTTTCATCTGAAGGGTTATAACATTCATTTAAGCAAAGCCTTGAAATTTCTTCTTTACTAAGAGCTGTATGAACATAATCCGGACATCCTTCTCTTTGTTTTAAAGATCCAATGGCTTTAACTCTAAAAGTTGGATTTTCGCTAATTGAAGCTTCACTGCCCATAGGTACTTGTCCACTATCTGAGTTCATTAGATCAAACCAAAGAAGAATTCTTTCTCCGGATGTTGCATAGGCTTGTCTGTTATATAAAGAATCAAAAATTTTATTTCTTTCTAATTCTTCTGCATGTACGGCCACTAAACCTCCTGTTGAATAAAAGGATGCTCCTCTCTCGGGAGCTATCAACCATGTTAATTTGTTATTAGCTCCCCAGGCATCTCCCATAGCATTTTTAGCAAACTCTTTATATCCTGCACCGGCTCTAGCTTTATGATTGTCGGTAGAAGCAATAAGTCCAAATTTAAAAGACATATCTTGATTAGATTCTTCTCTTGAAGCCAATGCATACTGGGCACTCATCTTTGGTCTATATGTATAAGCAGGCAAGAAAGTGTTTTTCAGCTGTCCACATTGTTTCCAGTCTTCAGGCTTTGCACCTTTTACAACAGAAAATTTTGTAAGGGAATTGGAGATATTATCTAAAAAAGCTTTTTTAGCTGTTTCTGATTCTTTTGAACACAGGTTAGGGTCTTCACTGGTACATTTTTCTTTTGCTATTTCTCCTGCTCTCCAGCAGCAAGGTTCGAATTCTTCTGTAGGATCTGGGCAAAATGCATTTCCGCTTTCATCATAATCTATGTGTTTAACATCTTTATAAAGTTCTGAATTACCATGACCTGAATAGACCTCAATTAACCTTTGTTTATTTGGATCATGATTTCCATTTTTTAATTGTAGTTTAAAATCAGAATTGGGAGGAGAATGGATTCCCCAAGCCGTTCCATGAGGTATAACTAAATTATCCATATTTAATTTATCAAGCTTATTGAATAATTCTTTAGGAGTTAACGCGCTTTCTCTACAATCCTCAGTATTTTTTTCTGAGCAAAAAGGAGTTCCATAAATGTAGTTTGCATAGCTTAAAAAATTAAAGTCTATTTTTTCAGGAGGAAAATCTATTACCAGAGGAAGAAGGGGCGTAATAGGATTATTTATTAGATCATCCATTCCTGTATTTCCTGCTCCTATTGGTTTTGCCGGAACATTATCTATATCTCTTAGAATAATATTTTTATGTCCAAAATGTACCTCAGGCCGTTGACCCATTTGAGTCCATTCCCAACCTGGAAAAGCAATTAAATCAGTTTTTCCTTCATGATTGACTATTTCACAAGACCTAATTGAATTAATAGTTTTATCCCACATGTCTTTTGAAATAGCTTCAGCATGGTCAGTAATAGAAAAGAAATCCAAAGAAGAGCAGTACCTTGCAAAATTACATGCATCAGAAGGAGGATGGGCACCTTCGCCTTGAAGCATGGGTAGGCTAAACATGAAGGCATCTTGAGAGAATGTGGTGTGTACATGTAAGTCCCCAAAATATATTCCAGTTTGATTCGATTTAGAACTTACTCTCAAATTAGGAGCAATTTTTCCATCTTTTGGAAGTTCACCAATTACCCCACTGGTAGAAATCTTAATATAGGAAGTAAGAAGGAAGATGAAAAATAAAACAAAGAAAAAAGAGAGAAGAAAAAATTTAGCTGTTCTCAAATTCTTTCTCCATTCCTAAGTATATTTACCCATTCATTTGTAGGACTGTCTAGACCCATAACTTTAGTATCAGACTCAGCAAAATGATACACCATAGCTGTTCTTCGTTCTGAAGACTTATTGTCATAAGATTTATGCATTAGGAAGCTATGAAAGAATAAGACATCTCCTTTCTTCAATAATAGAGGCTCTTCATTAGAGAAGTCATGATCCTTTATTTCGGTATAACCGTAATTCGCACCAGGCCTCTCATCGGTAAGGTGTTCATGAAGTGGTTCCTTTTGTGAACCAGGAAGAATAACTAAGCATCCGTTTTCAAGTGTTGCTTCACTAGTTGCAATCCAGACTCCTACTTGTGGAGATTTATTAAAGTTAAAGTAAGAGGAATCTTGGTGCCAAGGCTGTCCCCAAGCACCAGGGTTTTTAAAAATAAATTGACTGAGGAAGCAATCTATATTCTCACCCAATATATCTCTTAATGGGTTTATAATTTCTTCTCTCTTAATTATGTCATTAAAAATCCCTTTGGAATGAATACGAAATAACTTAGACATTTCATCTTCTATTGTTTTTGCGTGTTCATTTGGTTTCATTTCTCTGATAGCTATTTTTCCATCACCGCCATAAGCATGAGAAAATTCATCTTCTTTTTTTATTATCGAATGAATTATTTCAGATACTTCATGATTAATCTGCTTGCAATCTTCCTCACTTATCAATTCTTTACAAAGAATAAAACCAGACTCATTCCACGATTTTTTCTGAGAATCAGTTAAAAAAGTTGTTTGTACAATTTTTTCAAAGGATAAATCTCCTTTTCTTGCATTTACTCTTTTTTCAAATTCTTTTTTGGCCTCTTCAGGAAGGTCTTCTCTTTTCATGAATCAAGTCTTTATTTTTTATTTTATGATTTACATCAAAGTTAAATTGTACTTTACTTAGATGTAAATAAATAAAATAAAAGAACTAAGGAGTAATTATGGCAACTTTTGATGACTTAAAAAATGGATTAGAGGCAGCCTTTGATTCAGAAGGAGCTTCAGGAATAGAAGCAGTTATTCAAATAAATATAGAAGACCTTACTAATTTTCATGTTGATATAAGCAATGGTTCACTCAATGTGGAAGAAGGCGAACATGATAACCCAGGTTTAAGCTTAACCTTCGATAGCGAGGAGACTATGGAGAAAATTTTCTCTGGTGATCAAGCAGCAGCGATGCAGGCTTTTATGACTGGTAAGGTTAAATTTTCTGGTGATATGACACTTGGTCAGAAGCTAGGGTCAGTTTTTAAAGCACCTGAATAAGCTTAGCTTTTATATTTAAC
>Ga0208261_1000560_pt1 | contig 14340 bp, 15 predicted proteins | sample Knorr_S7_td_DCM__FD_185595 | JGI IMG/M metagenome (GOLD analysis project Ga0208261, IMG submission 185595) | Marine microbial communities from Southern Atlantic Ocean transect - Knorr_S7_td_DCM_ad_131m_LV_B (SPAdes) (version 3) | ecosystem: Environmental > Aquatic > Marine > Oceanic | place...
CCTGGTTTTAGTGCCATTTAAAATCCTTAAAATCTTCAGTAAGCTAAATAAATTTAATTATATTCTATTTTTATAGATTTATAAGATTTAATTCTTTTTTGATTTTGATGAAATATAATCCATTAAAGCCAATAAAACACCTGAACCTACAAAAACAACATGAATAATAATCATCCAAAAGATTTCATTTTCACTTTTTTTTCCTATATCCATAAAAGTTTCAAGAAGATTAATCCCTGATATAGCAACTATTGAAGCTACCAACTTTAATTTTAATTCACTAAAATCGACAGTTCCCATCCAATCTGGTTTATCTTCACTTCCATCAGCGATACTTATTCTTGAAACAAAATTTTCATAACCTGAAAAAATAATCATAAGTGTTAGATTAGCAACTAAAGCTAAATCAATAATATGCAATATAAAGAGCATCATATCTTTAAGATCTGATGAGCCTAGTACTGGAATAAAACTTATAAACTCTTCAAGAACTTTTACAGTTATAAAAAAGAGTGAGATGGAGAGAATTACATAAATTGGAGCAAGTAGCCAACGACTTGCAAAGATAAATTTTTCAAGTGTATTTTCTAATATTTTATGCACATCTATTATTTAATGCGATTCATAATTTTATTAAAAAATTATTTATTAATTTCTTAATACTTAAAGAACCTCAAAGAAATATTATTTAGCCTAAAATGATACCATACTACAAATGCAATATTAAAAGGCAGAAGATAGCTAAATAAAGCGTATTGGCCATTAATAATGGAAGCTAATGATATATAAAGAGTTAGAACACCAAGAATACATATGGCAAGTTTAGTTATCTCTATAAAAATTTTTTTCGTAAACATGATAATTTATTTATATGAAAAGTGGTTGAACAGCTATTATCACTGCTGAAAATAAAACTATCATCATTATGTTATTTAGAATTGACATTAATTACTCCTATAATTCTATTTCTAATAATCAAAAAACATGCCAAATTTTTAAAAATAAAAAAAAACATAAAAAAAGTGTTAATCTGAATTAATGGAATCACTTAGTTAAATTAATTAAATTTTAGGGAGTAAGTAGATGATGCCAATAAATTCTTTTTTAAATAGATTGTTTTCTCCACTTTATAATTATGCTCATTTTCTTTTAAGGATAACTCTAGGTATATCTTTTTTTTTACATGGTTATGGAAAATTTAAAATTATTGATGGATTTACAAGTTTTCTTGGTTCTCAAGGAATTCTATATCCAAAACTTATGACATATTTAGTTGCTTGGGGAGAGATGCTTGCCGGTATAACCATAATTATTGGAGGATTATTAATTAAATCACTACCTGTTTTATCTAATTTGTTAACAAGATTATCTGGCGCAGGTGTAATAGTAATTATGATAAGCGCTTTAATTATTGCTCATTCTGATTGGAGTATATTTATTGGAGAGAGAGGAAAAATATTATTTGCTAGTGAGCAATTATTTCTTCTTACTATAGGTTTATATTTCTTCATTAAAGGTAATGATTGATGATAGAAAGAATTATTCACAAAGATGAGGTTGTTTCTTTTTTAGATTCCTGGAAGAGTGGGGTGGTTAGCATTGGCCTAACATATACTGAGAACAATGATTTTGTTTCAGTAGCTAAAGATTTTATATCAAAACATTATAACTTTACTGAGGGTGAAGTTTTATTTAAACCGACATTCACAAAAGAGGTAATTTTTAGGAATAATAAAGAGGATGCTCTATCTTACTTCGTTAAGGGGAATATATCAGAAGATAATGGCTTTGCTATTAAGCCTTGGGAAAAAATAGATCTATTAGATATAAATATAATTATTGAAAATGGTTACTGTTTTTGTATGGGTGTTTTGGAATTATTTCCATTATCTAAGGATGAAAGCACTAAAGTTGCCTTCACTTTTATGCTTGTAAAAGATACAAATGATAGCCTTAAGATAAAGGTACATCATTCATCACCAATAATATAAAAAAACCCGGCCTACAATAAGCCGGGTTTTAAAATATTATAAATTTATAAATTTATGCGCTTGATCTTGAGCTTGAGTCAGAAACTGCTGCTGCCCAAATAGCTACACCAAATGCAATTTTATTTAAAAAGTCAGCAAGGTTATAAACAATGTTTAGCGTATTTGAATCTACGCCACCACCCATATAGCCTAAGAAATATCCAATCGGATAAATTGCCCAACCAAATGTTACAATAAGTCTAATAGTAGAGAATGCCGCCTGACTTGCTGCATTACCACTTCCAGCGTTAGCTTTCGAAGCTTCGCCTAGGAAAATTTCATAAATAATGTATGCCCATGCAAAAACACCTATTACGAAACCAGTTGTAGCATTAATTAAACCTAATTCTCCAAGATATCCAAAAACTAACATAACTAAAGATGCTATTAAAAGCTTCCAAAATAATGCTGCTCTTACAACTGCAACTGCAGCTACAATTAAGTAAAATTCAACAATTTGAAGAGGTACTGTTATTACCCAATCAATATATCTATAAACTGTTGGTGATTCACCAGTTGAGATCCATACGCCTCGCATATATAGATAATGCCAAAATGCAACACCAGTAACCAAACCAGCGACGCTGAGAGATGTTTTCCATTTGTCAGAAACTCTATCTCTTTCGACAAAGAAAAAAACAGTTGCTGCAAGCATACCTGCTGCAACTATCCAAAATGTAATTCCAACGTAGTCGTTGGCTGCTAATATATCATTCATATTAAGCCCTCCTTATGTAAGCATATTTAAAAAATTTTATTTTAATTAAAAATTAATTATATGAATATTTTATAATAAAATTATTATTAAAATAAATAATTAATGACTCAAAATTTTATAAATAAAATAAAGGGGCACTATGATAAATAATGCTACTAATGCAGTATAGGTAATTATATCGGATAACTTGTTCATTCTTATTTTTCTTATTATTAAGAAAATATTATCTCATAAAAAAATATTGTCCATTATTTGATTAATCTAATTCGAAAACATAAATCGTGTTACCACCTTCTGGCTGATAAATATCAGGACTTATATTTGATGTTAAGGCTCTAAAAACCCCCATACCAGTTGTTACTGCAATGTATTGTTTGTTATCAACTCCATAACTAATTGGATAACCATGCACTGCTGAGTTTAGAGTTGTTTCCCATAACAAATTACCATTTCTAGTATCAAATGCCTTAAACTTTCTATCTAAATCACCAATAAATGTTATCCCAGATTTTGTTGTTAAGGCCGATGTTAAGAACATAGCTTCTTGCTCATGAGACCATAATTCTTCCAAATTTTGGGAATTGATAGCTATAATTTTACCAGGTTTTTTGTTTGGCATTTTATATGTTTTTGAATCTCCTCCATAACCTCCGCCACCTTCGGACATGTCCACTTTTCTACCTATCATATCTGAGCAAAGCTGATGTAAAGGGATTATGATTATTTTAGAGATATTATCATATGAAGCTGATTGCCAGTTATGACCTCCATATATACCTGGGCAAGCTGAAAATGCCTTACCAATTTCAGAATTTATAATATCTTCACGGTATTTTACTCTTCCATATTTTTTATCAACACTACTGTATATATCCTGGTTCATAGTATCTTTTAGTTTAACAAATGTTCCGCTTTCTCTATTCAATTTCCAAACAATCCCATCTTTACCTATTGTGATAAGATATTTTTTTTCATATTCATCAATAAGTATTCTTTCAAATCCAACCTCCATATCAATAGTTTCACCAGGTATATGTTGAAAATACCAAACAATTTCTCCAGTTCTTGGCTTTATCGCTAATGTTGAATTTGTATATAAAGCTGCCTCATTAGGAGTCATTCCTCTACTCGCAGCAACCCATGGTTTTGCTTGTGAGGTTCCAATATAGAATAAGTTTAAAACTGGATCATAGCTACCAGCTATCCACATATCTGATCCTGATCTATAAAGTTGAGGTGTATCACCCCAGCTTTCACTATTGGGGTCATCGGGTAAGGCAATAGTTGACGTTCTCCATATTTCCTCCCCTGTTTCTGGATCATGTCCAGTTATAAAGCAACCGTCTTTTATATATCTTTCGCAACCATTAATTCCTGATATAACTATTCCATCAGCAATAATTGGACCGCTGGTATGTGTATAACCATCTTCATAATTAGCTTTTTTAGTTTTCCATATTAATTTTCCAGTCACAGCATCTAATGCAATTAAGTGAGCATCATAAGTAGCTAAAAAGATTTTATTTTGAAAAATAGCTATATTTCTGGTAGGCCCACCTAATGTTTTAGAGCCTTTTTTGTAATTATATTTATATTCCCAAATCAACTCTCCGTTTTTAGCATTGATAGCCTGTATTATATTATCTGGATGCGTTAAAAACATAACGCCATCATAAACCAAAGGTGTTCCCTGATTGCTTCCTTCAGACATTGTTAATGACCATGATAACTTTAAATTGCTAATATTTTTTTTATTTATTTGAGTAAGTGGAGTAAATCCATGAGATAATGGACTTCTTCGCCATGACGTCCAGTCATTAGGGTTAGGATAATTTACGGCATCAATTGATAAATTATTATAATTTTTTAATTTTTTATTCTCGAATAATGATTTTCTATCTTCAGGCCTATCAATTGTACTTGGATCACTGAAAGAAACCCATTCTTCTTCATCAGAAATATCAACAATATTTGTTAGGTTAATATTTTTTATATTATTTTTATCTAATATATATGAAAGAATTTCCAAGTAATCACTATTACTAATTTTATGATTATTACCGGGCGGCATTGTGTTAGCTATAACTGAAAAAAGTAATTCAAATTTATTTTGCCATTTTTCTATAAAAATTCTTCCTATTAATTCATTACCATGTGAAGACCCCCTTAAGGATAATGAATGGCATTCTGCACAATTTTCTGCATATAAAATTTCTCCATTTTTTTTATTGTTTGTTTCAGCTAACACTAACAAAGGTGTAAAAATAAAAGACAAACATGTTAAAAAAATAAAAAAGAATTTCTTTTTAGATCTATTCATAACAACCAATATAATTTATAAAATCAAAAACCACTATTTTTATATAGGTTACAAATGATAGCAATTATAGCAATATCAATTTTTATTCTGATTATTTTTCTTTTAAATAAGATAACTTTTGGAAGATTTGATTAATTTTCTCTTTGCATCCAAGAAATTATTGGCAATACAGGAACTACCCAAATCAAACCAGCTATAAGATAAAATAAGAAAACCATAAAACCATTTAGATTAGGCAATAGTATTTCAGCTAAAACGGCTACAATACCAATAAAGAAAATCAACCATATAGGTATAATAATTGTTCCAATTAATTTTTTTATTCTATTGTTAATCTTCATAACTATACCTATATACATATGTGAACAATTTAGATGATTTACTTTGATAGCTTTTACAATAAATAAAGAAAACAAACCATTAATTATTTGGGTATCTTCATTAATATTAATGTTATTTACTCTTGTGTTGGTTGGAGGGGCAACAAGAGTTACTGACTCTGGTTTATCAATAACAGAGTGGGAGCCAGTAATAGGGGTATTTCCGCCTCTATCACTTGAATCCTGGACTTTAGAATTCGAGAAATATAAAAAAATCCCTGAATATACTCTCGTTAACTATCAAATGAGTTTGTCTGAGTTTAAGGTTATTTATTTATGGGAATGGGGCCATCGTTTCCTAGCTAGAGTTGTTGGATTAATTGCTTTATTACCTTTTGTTTATTTTTTAATTTCAAAAAAACTATCAAAATCACAAATAAAAAAATCATTATTAATCATTATATTGATAGGTATCCAAGGATATATTGGCTGGTATATGGTTCAAAGCGGTCTAACTGAAAGAGTTGACGTCAGCCAATACAGATTAGCAACACATTTAACCATGGCTTTTATTATAATTTATGTGAGTTTTATGTTGCTGTTCGATATGTTGAATTTAAAAGGAAACTTTTCTTCACCTTTTTCTAAATTGTGGTCTACTTTTTTTGTAAGTCTTATTTTTTTACAAATATTTCTTGGAGGAATAGTCTCTGGACTTGATGGAGGGTTGATTTACCCAACATGGCCATTAATGGGTAACACATTTTTACCATTGGACTACTGGAGTATAGATTTAGGTTTTTTGAATATTTTTGAAAATAGATCTAACATTCAATTCAATCACAGAACTTTGGCTTATTTAATATTATTTTTATCTTTAATTAATATTTATATATTTAAGAAAAATAGAGGTCTTTTTAAGATTTCGAATCTTTTGCTAATAATTGTTCTTATACAGATCTTTTTTGGTGTAGTTTCAATTTTATTTTATATGCCTTGGGAAACTGCATTATTGCATCAATTTTTTGCTCTAATTTTATTTTCTGTTTCAATATTTTATCGATCAATTATCTATCGAAGTAAATAATTACCTCAAAATAAACTATTGTTTTTATTTAATTAAATTATAAGTATTGACATAAATTAACTATTCTTTAAAAGAACTTTAAATTTGGATTTATAACTATGAGAACAATTTCTACAAAACAAAGTGAAGTTGAGAAAAAGTGGATACTTATTGATGCAACTGATGTGGTTGTAGGTAGGGTGGCTTCTTTTATCGCTAATAGGCTTAGAGGTAAACATTTAGCCTCTTTTACACCTCATGTTGATGATGGCGATCATGTAGTAGTTATAAATGCTGAAAAGATACATTTTACTGGTAACAAATTAACAGATAAAAAATACTATAAGCACACAGGCTACCCAGGAGGAATTAAAATGCAAACTCCTGAAAATATCCTAGCTAGCAAATTTCCTGACAGAATATTAAAGAAAGCTGTTGAAAGAATGATGCCTTCAGGACCTTTAGCAAACAAACAAATAAAAAATTTGAAGATTTATTGTGGTACTGAGCATCCTCATGAATCTCAAAAACCTGAATTAATAGATTTTAAATCTATGAATGTAAAAAATGGAAAAAGATAAATAAATGGAAGAACAAGAAAATACAGAAGAAATAAAAAGTTTTGAAGATTTATCAAAAACTGAGAAAAATGAAAATGACATGATACTTCCTGAAAAAGAAGTTGATGATTTTGGTAGATCTTATGCAACAGGAAAAAGAAAAGATGCTGTAGCGAGGGTTTGGCTTAAACAAGGGCCAGGTAATATAACAATTAATGGAAAATCATCTGATGATTATTTTGCACGACCTGTTTTAAGAATGTTAATTAACCAACCACTTATTGCCTCAGAAAGAAAAGAACAATTTGATGTTGTTTGTTCTGTAACAGGAGGAGGGCTCTCAGGACAAGCCGGCGCTGTTAGGCATGGTATTTCTAAAGCTTTAGTACTATTTGAGCCAGAATTGAAGAAAGTTTTGAAATCTGGTGGTTTCTTAACACGTGATTCAAGGGTTGTAGAAAGAAAGAAATACGGAAGACGTAAGGCGAGACGTAGTTTCCAATTCTCAAAGCGTTAATAATTTTATTTATAAAAAAATATGAGCGCTTTTTTAAGCGCTCTTTTTTTATGTGACAAAAAGTTATAAGGTATAAAAATGAATCAAAATAAGATAAATATAGCTGTTCTCGGTGCATCAGGTTATACAGGTGGCGATTTAATTAAAATATTATTAAATCATGATTATGTTAATATTTCTGCTCTAAGCGCTAACTCTAAATTAGGTATGAATCCTTCTAATGTTCATGCTTCATTATTTAATGCTCAGTTACCAGATTTTGTAAGTCTTGATGAAATAGATTTTACTCAAATTGATTTGGTTATATCAGGTTTACCTCATAATAATTTACATAATATTATCAATAATATACCAAATAAATGTAAAGTAATAGACATGTCTGCTGATTTTAGGTTTTCTGATGTTAATATATACAACCAGTATTATGAAACTTCACATAATTCATCTGAATTGCTTAGCGAGACCGCATATGGCTTATCAGAAATTTTTAGGGACTCTATAAAAGAATCTAGAATTGTTGCCTGCCCAGGTTGTTATCCTACTGCAGTTCTATTATCAATTTTACCACTTATTAAAGAGAATATTATTTCTCTAGAAGATATTATTGTTGATGCTAAGTCTGGTGTTTCGGGTGCAGGTAGGGGAAATAAAGAAGAGCTAATGTTCTCAGAGATCTCAGAAAGTATGAAACCTTACAATATTGCAAAACATAGACATACGCCTGAAATTGAACAAATTATTGGTGATATAAGCGGTAAAGAAATAAAAATAAATTTTACACCACATTTAATTCCAATAAATAGAGGAGAATTGGTAACCATATATTTAAAGACAATTAATGGATCTAAAGCAAAAGAAGCAATTTCTTGTTTAAATTCTTATTACAAAGAAGATTCTTATGTTCATATTTCAAATCAAGGTATCCCATCTGAAACCTCTAAGGTGAGGGGCTCAAACAATTGTTTGATTTCTATTTTTGACGATAGAATTGATGGAAGAATTATAATTTCGACTTCAATAGATAATTTAATAAAAGGTTCAGCAGGTCAAGCAATTCAAAATATGAATATTATGTTCGATTTTGATGAAAGTGAAGGCTTAACTAGTTTTGGCATGTACCCATAAGTAAGAAAATGAAATCTCTTTTTTTAATATTTTTTTGTATTTTTTTGATTTCTTGTGGAACAAGAGAGACAATAAAAAATAAGTATCTATATAGTGAAACAGTTATGCAGCTATTAAGTGATCAAGAATATTATGACCTTGATAAAAATGCAAAATGGCCAAGTAATGATAATAATTTCTGCTATATAAGTAGTGATAAAAAATTTGTGAATTAATTATTATGAAAAAGCTTGAAAAATTAGATAGGCTTCCTCCTTATGTTTTTGCAGAAGTCAACCGCATTAAAGATGACGCTCGCTCTAAGGGGAAGGATATTATTGATTTTGGTATGGGTAATCCTGACTCACCAACACCTAAACATATAGTTGATAAATTAATAGAAGCTGTACAAGATCCAAAATCTCATCGTTATTCTTCATCTAAGGGGATATCTGGGCTAAGAAAAGCACAAGCAGAATATTACGAAAGGAGGTTTAATGTTAAATTAAATTATGAAACAGAAGTTGTTGCCACTCTTGGTTCTAAAGAGGGCTTAGCAAATATGGCTCAAGTATTAAGTATCCCGAGTGACACATTTTTAGTTCCTAACCCAGCATATCCAATTCATGCTTTTGGTTTTATTATATCAGGTGCAAATTTAATTCATTATCGTATTAATGAAGAAATTGATTTGATGACTGAAATAGCTGAAAAGGTTGAATCATCAAAAACTCCTGTAAAAGCTATTGTTATAAACTTTCCATCAAATCCTACCGCTCGTATCTGCAGTAGAGATTTTTATAAAGAAATTGTTTTATATGCCATAAAAAAAGATATTATAATTCTATCTGACCTAGCTTATTCAGAAATTTATTTTAGTGAAGATGATAAACCAACATCCATTTTAGAGATAGATGGAGCAAAAGATGTAGCTGTTGAATTTACTTCAATGTCTAAAACTTTTTCTATGCCAGGTTGGAGAATGGGCTTTGCTGTTGGAAATGAATATTTAATTTCAGCTCTTACAAGAATAAAATCTTATCTTGACTATGGAGCTTTTACACCTATTCAGGTTGCTTCTGTTACAGCTTTGAATAGCGATGAAAAATTTATTGATGATATAAGAATGGTATACAAAGAAAGAAGAGACATATTAATTGAATCATTTTCTAATGCTGGATGGGATATACCTGCTCCAAAAGCAACTATGTTTGCTTGGTCGCCAATTCCAGAAAAATATAAGGAAATGACTTCTTTGGAGTTTTCAAAATTGCTTTTAGAAAAAGCTGATATTGCTGTTTCACCGGGTTTAGGTTTTGGCGAATATGGAGAAGGTTTTGTCAGATTATCAATGGTAGAGAATGAACAAAGAGTACGCCAAGCCGCAAGAAACCTTAGAAAATTAATGAAATGACGAAAGAATTGAATATTGGAATTGTTGGTCTAGGAACGGTAGGTTCGGGTGTAATAAAAAGTATTGAAAAGAACAGAGACTATTTTAAAAATAATTATGATGTTGTGTTTAACATCTTAGGTATATCCGCAAATTCCAAGAGTAAGGAAAGATCTTTTAATGTTTCAAATTATAAATGGTTTGATAACCCTCTAGACATTATTAATGAGAAAAATATTGATACAGTAATTGAGTTAATCGGTGGTGAAGATGGTCTGGCTTATGATTTAGCGATTAATTCTCTAAAAAATAATAAGAACTTTATAACTGCAAATAAGGCATTAATCTCTAAGCATGGAGAGGAGTTATCAATTCTTACTGAAAAACATAAAAATTTTTTTGGTTTTGAAGCTTCTGTGGCAGGAGGAATTCCAATAATTAAAACTCTTAAAGAAAGTCTTATTTTAAATGAAATTAGAGAAATCTATGCAATTTTAAATGGTACATCTAATTATATTTTATCTAACATGAGTAAATTAAAAATAAGTTTTGATGATGCCCTTAAAAATGCACAAGATAAGGGTTATGCTGAATCCGATCCTACTCTTGATATTAATGGAGAGGATTCTGCCCATAAATTATCAATTTTAAATTCTATAATTTTTTCTGAAATACCATCTTTTAAAAGCATTCATATTAGAGGAATAGAGAATATAGAACTTATAGATCACAATCATTCATCTGAATTTGGATATAATATAAGATTAATTGCTTTATCGGTTATTACAGATAATGGTGTTTATAAGGAAGTGACACCTATGTTGGTAGATAAGGATAGTTCTTTAGGAAGAGTAGATGAAGCAAACAATATAATAAAGATAATTGGCCAGGAAAGCGGGGATGTTGTTTTGGAAGGGCAAGGCGCAGGTGAAGGCCCAACCGCATCATCAGTTATTTCTGATTTAATTGATTGTGCAATAGGCTTGAAGCTACATTTATTTAGTAAATCACATTCTGAATTGTCTAATAATATTGATAAAATTTCATCTGGTGAAAGACCATATTATTTAAGAGTTTTTCTAAAGGATCAAAAAGGCTCTATGTCTAGTTTAACTAAATTTCTAAGTGATAGTAACATTTCTTTAGATAAGATAATTCAAAAAGATGAAAATACTAATAATGAAAATAAATTTAAACCAGTTATCATGATTACATATCCTGTAAAAAAAGATGAAATTGATTCATTAATTGATATATTAAGTAACTCAGATATTGTATCTTCTGAACCACTACATATGCCAATTTTAATTAAGGGTTAAAAAAATGTCAGATGAAATATTAGATAGAGTGCTCACTCTTGAGCTTGTTAGAGTTACAGAACGGGCCGCTGTAGCTGCATCATATCTTGTTGGAAGAGGCAATGAAAAGGATGCTGATCAAGCAGCTGTTGATGCAATGCGTAAAGAATTAAACCAACTTGATATTGATGGTGAGGTTGTAATAGGTGAGGGCGAGAGAGATGAGGCACCTATGCTTTTTATAGGTGAAAAAGTAGGAAGTGGGAAAGGTCCTAAAGTTGATATAGCACTTGATCCCTTGGAAGGTACGACCCTTACAGCAAAAGGCCAAGCTGATGCGTTAACAACAATAGCAATGGCTGAAAAAGGTTCATTACTTAATGCCCCCGATGTTTATATGCAAAAAATTGCCATTGGGCCTGGATGTCCAGATAATCTTATATCGCTTGAAGAGGATCCTGAAAAAAATGTTACAGAGCTTAGTAAGGCACTTAATAAACCTGTTGAGCAAATAACTGTTTGCGTTCTTGATAGACCAAGACATGATAATTTGATTGAATCTTTAAGATCAGTAGGCGCAAAAGTAAGATTAATACAAGATGGAGATATTGCTGGAGTAATCCATACAACCGAAAAATCTACTGGCATTGATATGTATATGGGGATAGGAGGAGCTCCTGAAGGAGTTTTAGCTGCTGCTGCTCTTCGTTGTATTGGCGGACAAATGCAAACTAAATTAGTATTAGAAGATCAAGAAAAAAAAGATAGAGCAGCAAGATTAGGAATAACAGATTTAGATAAAATTTATGATCTTGATGATATGGTAACAGGAGATGCATTATTTGCAGCAACTGGTGTTACTAATGGCTCAATATTATCAGGAATTGAAATTAATAGTGGGATATGGACTCATACAATTGTAATGCGTTCATCTTCTAAAACTATTCGCTGGATTACTGCTCATCATCAAAATATAGATAAATTTAATTCACAAGACTAATAATGAATGAAAATCTTCTGACTATTGAAAAAAGATCATCGATTAATGGTACTTTTTGGAAGAAACGTTTAATTAATGACAGTCTAGATACCGATAAAATAACTGACTCAAAACTTAACAGTATTTTGGAAACTATTTTATATGGAAGAAATATCAAAAAAGAAGATTTTGATGATTTTTTAGATCCTAAAGTAAATAAACTAATAATAGATCCTAACGAATTAGTTGATATGGATAATGCTATAAAAGAAATTACATCAGCAATGATCGATAATAAAAAAATTGGAATTATTGGTGATTATGATGTTGATGGAACAACATCTTCTTCTTTGTTAAAAAATTTCTTTGATCATTATAATATTAATTCTGAGGTTTATATTCCAGATAGACTTAAAGACGGTTATGGCCCAAATATTTTTGCATTTGATCAATTTATCGAAAAAGGAATTGATACTGTAATTACAGTTGATTGTGGGTCTGCATCAATTAAACCTTTAGAATATGCCAATAAAAACAACATTAAAGTCATTATTATTGATCATCATAAAGTTGATAACATTTTACCTGAATGTTTTGCTCATATTAATCCAACAAGAAAAGATGATAATTCTAATTTAAACCATTTGGCAGCTGTAGGTTTAACATTTTTATTTATAGTTGCTCTTAGAAGAGCACTAAGAGATATAAAAGAATTTAATAACATCAGTGAACCAAATTTAAAAAAATATCTTGATATAGTAGCTTTAGGAACTATTTGTGATGTCGTTCAACTAAAATCATTAAACCGTGCTTTTGTTAAAGAGGGTTTAAAAATTATTAATAATACAGATAAAATAGGAATCAAAAGTTTATGTTCTGTTGCAGGAATTAAAAATATTGATGTTTATGAACTTGGTTATATTTTAGGGCCAAGAATTAATGCCGCTGGTAGAACAGGATCACCTGAGTTAGGTTTCAGACTTTTAACTTCAGATAATAACGATGAAACGAATGCTATAGCTGATAAATTAAATGAACTTAATAAGGAAAGACAAAATATTGAAAGGAAGGTGTTAGACCAATCTTTAGAAAAAGTAGAAAATTATATGAGAGAAAATGGTCTAAATGATTACCCAACCTCAATATTTGTTTCCAATGATAATTGGCATTTAGGAGTTTTGGGAATAGTTGCAAGTCGGTTAAAAGATAAATTTCATCGACCATCTTTTGTCATATCTTCAAATAATGATTTATGTACTGCTTCTGCTAGATCCTTGCCAGGAATTGATATTGGAAAAATAATATTAGAAGGAGTAAATCAAGGAATTCTTTTGTCTGGTGGAGGACATGCAATGGCAGGTGGCTTCAGTATAGATAAAAATAAGATAGAAGAATTTAATAAATTTTGTGATCATAAAATTTTAGAATTAGATAATGATATCCTAACAAAAAAGACTCAAAAATATGATGACATACTTGATGGCGTTGAAATTGATAGAAATTTTTATGAATTTATAAATAAAGCGTCACCATACGGACAAGGCAACCCAGAGCCTAAATTTATTGTACCTAATGCTGAAATTGAATTTTGTAAAGTTGTAGGGAAGGGGCATTTAAAACTTAAAATTTCTGGCAATAACTATAAAAATTTAGATGGCATTGCGTTTAATGCTATAGGAACCCCTTTAGGTGATTTGATAACAAATCATTCTGGTAGTTTAATTCATTTTATTGGCGTAATTAGAAAAAATGATTGGCAAGACTTTAAGGGTATACAATTGCAAATATTTGATGCATTTATAGCCTAGATTCGTTAATAATTTTTCGATATAAAGATATAGCGCGGTCCCTTCGTCTATCGGTTAGGACGCCAGGTTTTCAACCTGGAAAGAGGGGTTCGATTCCCCTAGGGACTGCCATTCTAAATACCTTAATTTAATTCTTTTCTATTTTTGTAATATCCTCTTAATCCAATGTAAGTATGTATTATATTCACAATTACAAAAGCATAGAGATCAAGAATGATAAACATCAT
>Ga0208261_1000562_pt1 | contig 14330 bp, 11 predicted proteins | sample Knorr_S7_td_DCM__FD_185595 | JGI IMG/M metagenome (GOLD analysis project Ga0208261, IMG submission 185595) | Marine microbial communities from Southern Atlantic Ocean transect - Knorr_S7_td_DCM_ad_131m_LV_B (SPAdes) (version 3) | ecosystem: Environmental > Aquatic > Marine > Oceanic | place...
AAAAGAAATACAAGTTGCTGTTATAGGTGGTAAGGCTATTGGGGCAATTGAATTAAGGCCAAAAAGAGAATTTTACGATTATGCCGCAAAATATAAAAAATCCTCAAATACTTTGCATGTAATGCCAGCAGAAATTTCTAAAAAAAAATACATACAGGCTTTAAAAATCGCAAGCAAAGCTAACAAAGTACTTAAATGCAAGGGTGTAGTTAGATGCGATTTTAGATTTTTTAAAAATACTTTTTATCTTTTAGAATTAAATACTCAGCCAGGTATGACAGATTTGTCGTTGGTTCCAGAAATATTACAATATTATAAAATTTCATTTACTCAATTGGTTAAATGGATGGTAAATGACGCAAGCTTAAATAGATGATAAGGAAAAATATTTTTTTTTGGCTTTTAACTTTTATATTTCTTACAACTTATAACTTTGGATTAAATAATGGACTATTAAATTCATTTTTCAAAATAAAGAAAATAGAACTAAACGGGATCAAAAATGCAAAAATACTAGTTATCAAAGAAAAATTAGAAATATTTAAAGGAAAAAACTTAGTTTTATTAGATCAAAAAAAATTAATTAATCAAATTTATAACTTAGATTTTGTAAGAGATATAAAAATAAAAAAGATATATCCGAACAAAATTATTGTAACAATAAATGAATATAAACCTCTAGGAATTTATTTAGATAATCAAGAAAAGTATATTTTGCTAGAAAACGATAAAGCAGTTAAAAGTTCAAATGATAAGTTTAGTTATTTACCTTTTGTGTACGGGAAAAATGCTAGCAAAAATTTTAGTTTATTTTATTCAATTCTTGAAGAAAGTAATTTTCAGACCGATATCGTAGACAATTTTAAATATCATGAGATTAACAGATGGGATATTTTATTGAAGAATGGAAAATTAGTAAAATTACCATCTGAACGTGATAAAAGCATTGAGTCTTTAAAAAAATTTTTATTAATTTACCAAAAAGAAAAATTTAAAAAATTTAAAGTGTTTGATTTTAGAGTAAAGAATCAATTAATAATGCAATAAGAGATTTTATGGAAGAAAAATTAATAATCGAAATTAATAACGACCAAATTAAATACGCAGTATTTAGAGCAGATAAAAATTATAATTATAGTATACTAACAAAAAAACTTTCACATAATGCAGGAATTAAAAAAGGTAAAGTCATTAACTTTGATTATACAGTCAAAACAATAAATAAAGATTTACAAGACATTGAACAAAAAGTTAAAATAGTTTTTAAAAATATATCAGTAGTTCTTAACCAGAAAGATATATTTTGTACTAACCTGAGTGGCTTTAAAAAACTTAACGGATCAAAAGTTGAAAAAAGAGATTTAGATTATATATTAAATGAGGCCAAAAGTTCTATATCAAAAAATCAGGAAAAAAATTCAATATTGCACATATTAAATTCTAATTTTATTATAGATAAAATAAAGCAGAATAAAATTCCACTTAATCTGTTCGGGGAACATTTAAGTATGCACATGACATTTATAACAATTCCAAACAATAATTTAAAAAATATTAATTCCGTACTTAATCATAACGATTTACAAATTGATAGAATTGTAAGTAAACCTTTTGCTGATAGTATATATTTACTTAATCAAAAAAAAGATTTGAAAAATTTTGTAATCATTCATGTAGGTGATGATTTATCTACCGTTTCACTTTACGAAGATGCTTCATTAGTTTTTTTTAAAACCTTTCCTTTTGGATCTAATACTATCTATGAGGACTTAACACAACTTTGTTCATTAAAAAAAGATGAAATAGAATTAATCATAAACAGTTTAAACCTAAATGATTTACAAAAAAATAAAAATAAATATATAGATCAAAAGTTTTTTACAGTATCGGACTATAAAAAATTAAGTATTGAGCACTTTCAAAATATAATTGATGCAAGAATAAAAGAAATAATTGACTACACTTTTAATAAAAATAAAAATTTAAGTTATTTATATAACAAAATTTCCAATATTTATTTGTCTTTTGAAAATGATATTGTTCATCAAAACTTAGGAACTTTATTTAAAAAAGCTATAAATATTGAACAAAACAAACTTTTTATAGAAACACACAAACAAGATGATTTCGGCTCTCTCATGGGTACCGCAGAATTACTTTTCAAAGGTTGGCATAAGGAGGCAATACCATTCTCTTATAAGAAAAAGTCAATAATTTCAGGTTTTTTCGAGCGTTTTTTCTGAAAAGCAATTATCGTAGTGTTTTGTAATATTAGTTGTTTTTAATCAAATTTCTTAATTTTGTATATTTTTTTCATGTGGGAAAAAAATCAAAAAACGTTAAAAAAAGAAGTAAGTTTTTCTGGAATAGGTTTACATTCAGGCACAAAAGTAAACGTAACTCTATCACCAGCAAATTCTAACTCTGGTATAGTTTTTAAAAGAATTGATTTAGAAAAAAATAACGAAATAGTAGCTAACTTTAAGAATGTTTCCTCAGCAAAATTATGTACTAAAATAGAAAATGGTACCGGAGCAAACGTCTCAACGATAGAACATTTGATGGCTGCATTTTATATATGTGGTTTAGATAATTTAGTTGTTAACTTAGATGGTCCAGAAGTTCCAATAATGGATGGATCTGCAAAAGATTTTGTTGAAATTATAAAAAAATGTGGTTTAAAAAGTTTAGAGGGTAAAAGACAATTTGTAAAAATAAAAAAGAAAATAGAATTAAAAGAAGACGATAAATCAATAAGCATAATACCTTGCGCTAACAAGTTTGATGTAAAGTTTACTTTAAAATATGAAAGAAGCCCTCTCATACAAACACAAACAAACAACACTAATTTCGAAGATAAAAATTTAGAGAATATTTATTCTGCAAGAACTTTCTGTTTGTACGAAGATATTGAAGAAATTAAATCTATTGGTTTAGCTAAAGGCGGATCTTTAGAAAATGCTGTTGTCGTTAAAGGAGACAAGGTTCTAAATGAAGGTGGACTTAGATCAAAAAAAGAATTTGTAAATCATAAAATCTTAGACTTAGCTGGAGATTTCATGTTATCAGGTGCAAGAGTAATCGGTTCACTGGAGTGTATACATGGAGGACATGCTCTAACAAACAAATTTTTGAAAAAGATTTTTTCAGACAAAAGCAATTATGAAGTTGTAGAACATCAATCTTCAACATCAAATGTAAGAAAAATCCTTCCTCTTAATAAGAGACTTGCCGCTGTAAACGCTTAAATTTTAACAATATTTTACGCGAACTGTTTTTTTTGTTATTAATAGAACCATGCGTAAAATTTTAATATTTTTTCCATTATTAATATTATTTCTATTTTCATGTGGCGGAAATCGAGATCAAGCTATTAAACCACCTTCAACAAATGAAGAGGCAATTCAAACTTATCAAGATGCTTTAAACAGTTTAAAATCTGGCGACTATTTCTACGCCTCAAAAAAATTTAGTGAAGCAGAAGGAATGTTATCAGAAATAGACTCAGCCGCAAAGGCAGCACTAATGTCAAGTTATTGTTTGTACAATATAAACTCTTATGATGAAGCTATTTTAAACTTAAGAAGATTTATAAGAATTTATCCCGCAAGTCCTTATGTAAGCTACGCTCACTATTTGATAGCAATTAGTTATTACGAACAAATTCTTGATGAAGATAAAGATATGCAGCCTTTAATTAACTCAAAGAAACAAATAGAGGATTTCATTGAAAAATTTCCAAATACAGATTATGCAATTGATTTAAGATTTAAATTAGATTTAGTTATTAATCAACTTGCAGCCAAAGAATTATCTATTGCAAGATATTATATTAAGACTGAAAAATGGATTGCTGCAATTAATAGACTTCAGTTTGTTGTTGAAAATTACGATAAAACAATATTTGTTGAAGAGGCTTTGCATAGGCTTGTCGAAATATATTATAAAATAGGTTTAGTGGAAGAAGCCAAAGTTGCTGCAGCTTTATTGGGTTATAATTATAATTCTGGTGAATGGTATGAAAAATCTTATAAAATATTAAACACTAATTATAAGTCACCAATAATTAAAAAAGATAATGAAAAAGACAGCCTCATTAGAAGAACTATAAAAAAAATACTATTTATTGATGAAAAATCAGGAAAAAATTAAAAATCTATATAAAGAAAAGATTAAAAAACTTTTAAAATTTAACCAGGCATATTTCGAAAAAGACTCGCCAATTGTTTCCGACTCTGCTTTTGATAAACTTAAAAAAGAATTAATTGAATTAGCTGCAAAAAATCCATATTTAAAAAAAATTGAAAATCTAGATAATCTTATAGGTTCAAAACCTTCAGCTAAATTTGAAAAAATAAAACACTCTAAACCAATGCTTTCTCTAGGTAATGCTTTTCAGATGAAAGATATGTTGGACTTTAAAAAAAAAATAAACAACTTTTTAAATATTAGTTCTGAAATTGAATTTTCATCAGAACCTAAAATAGATGGTATTTCAGCTTCTTTAAGATATGAAAATGGTAAATTAGTTTATGGGCTTTCAAGAGGCGATGGAATTTTTGGAGAGAATATAACTGAGAATTTGATGACTATTAAAGAAATACCAAGAAGTTTGAAAAATCCACCTAGAATTATTGAGATTAGAGGCGAGGTATATATAGGTAAAAAAGATTTTGAAAAACTTAAAGATAAATTTGCTAACCCGAGAAATGCAGCCGGTGGTTCTTTAAGACAAAAAGACTCTGCACAAACCTCAAAAATACCTTTAAAATTTTTTGCTTATGGTATTGGAGAAATATCTCCTCAAATTTTTAAAAACCAAACAGATTTATTAAAACAACTTAAATCTTGGGGATTTCCTGTAAATTTTTATTGTAAAACAATCAAGTCTATAGATACAGTCGAAAAAAACCACTCTGATCTAGAATCTTTAAGATCAACACTCAATTATGATGTAGATGGCATTGTATATAAAGTTAATAATTTTGATTTTCAAGAAAGGTTAGGCTCAACATCTAATTCTCCAAGATGGGCAATTGCTTATAAATTTTCATCAGTCAAGGCTTCTTCTAAAATTAATAATATTGTGATTCAAGTTGGAAGAACTGGTGCAATTACTCCTGTTGCTAAGATAAATCCTGTTACTGTTGGTGGGGTCGTTGTTTCTAATGCCACTTTACACAACGAGGATGAAATTAATAGAAAAGATATAAGGGTAGGAGATATAGTTACCATTCAAAGAGCGGGTGATGTTATTCCACAGGTAGTTTCCGTTGATACATCTAAGAGAAACAAAAATAGTAAAAAATTTATTTTTCCAAGCAAATGTTTGTGCGGTTTTACTACAAAAAAAGAAATTAGCATGACTACGAAAAAAATAGATTCGGTAAGAAGATGTACAAGGGGATATGAATGTAATTATACAGCAAAGGAAAAATTAAAACACATAGTTTCAAAAGATGCTTTCGATATAGAGGGGTTAGGTAAAAAAGTAATAGATAATTTTTGGAAATTAAAATTTATTAAAGAACCAGGAGATATTTTTAACTTAAGTTACAAAAAAATAGAAAAATTAGAGGGATGGGGAGAGCTTTCTATAAAAAATTTAAAGAATGCTATAAATAAATCAAAAAATATAGTTTTAGATAGATTTATATATTCAATTGGGATTAGACATATAGGTCAAGAAAATGCAAAAATTTTGGCAAATTTTTTTAAAAGTTCACAGAATTTTTCTGAGTTATTTTCACCAAAAAAAAGGAAAGACATTTTAAAAAATCTTGAGGATCTGGATGGAATTGGTGAAACACAAATAAGATCTATTGAGGATTTCTTTTCCAATAAAAAGAATTCAGAAATTATACAGTCATTAATGTCTTTCCTTAATATAAAAAATTATCAAAAAAATCTTAAAACAGGAAAACTTAGCAATAAAAATATTATGTTTACAGGTGGCTTTCAAAAAATGAGCAGATCTGAAGCAAAAGCTTTGGCAGAAGAAAACGGTGCCAAAATTCTCGGAACTGTATCAAGTAAATTGGATTATCTTGTAATTGGGAATTCGAAGCCAACCAAAAAAAAAATTACCAAGGCTAAAGAACTTAAAATAGATCTTATGACAGAAGAAAGTTGGTATAATTTGCTAAATAGGTGAACAAGCCTTTTTTAGATCTATTTTTTCATTTACACTCATAAATTCAAATAAATTTTCTCTCACTTTTTTGTGATAACTATTAATCCATTTTATTTCGTTCTTATTTAGAATTTTTTTGTCTATAAGATCTTTTTCGATTGGAGCTATAGTCAATTCCTCAAATTTATTATTTTTAATATAAATAAGATTTTCAATTCTAATACCAAAAGACCCTTCCTTATAATATCCTGGCTCATTAGACAGAATCATTCCTTCTTTTAGAAACACTTTATTATTTTTAGATAAGGATTGAGGACCTTCGTGAACATTTAAAAAGTAACCAACACCATGCCCTGTACCATGTGGATAGTCTAATTTTATTTTTTTTAAAAACTTTCTAGCATTTTGATCTATTTGTGAGCCTGTAGAATTTTTTTTAATTTTAAAATTTGAAACTGCAATGTGACCTTTTAAAACACGGGTATAAATTTCTTTTATATATTTAGATTTGTTTTCCAAAGATATAGTTCTAGTTACGTCAGTGGTTCCAAATGAATACTGACCACCAGAGTCTACAAGATATAATTCTCCTCTTTTTAATTTTCTATTTGTTTTTGCAGATGCTTTATAGTGTATAATTGCACTATTAGGTCCTGCTCCTGAAATCGTATTAAAACTTGGAAATTTATATGAAGGATTAATTTTTCGAAAATATTCTAATTTTTTTTGAGCTGAAATCTCTGTAATTTTCTTCTTCTTGAAATTTTTTTTTAACCAAAATAGAAACTTAGTTAATGCAACCCCATCAGTAAGATGACTTTTTTTCATATTTTTTATTTCTGTTTTATTTTTAATTGATTTTAAAAAATATATTGGATCTAATTTATCTATGATTTTATTTTTTCTTTCTAATAAATTTTTATAAAAAAAGGGGCAGGACGCAGTATCCAACCAAATATTTTTTTTAGATATCCGATTCAAAATAATTTCAATTTTTTTTTCATCGTATATACGTGCTGCAATACTTTTAATTTTTTTTGTTTTTTTTGGGTTTGTGAAAAGGTAGGAAAGACCTTTTTTGTTTACTAGCAATCTTGCATTAGGAATAGGAGAGTATGAAGAGTCATGACCTCTTATATTTAAAATCCATGCAACGTTTTCTGGTGCAGTTACTAATAAGTAGTCAGTTTTATTTTTTAAAAGAACATCTTTAACCTGTTTCAATTTTTTTGAACTGCTCGCACCAGTATTTTTTTGCGAGAGTAAAAAAAAAGGTCTTAACTTTTCTTTTGGTTTATTAGACCAAATCGAATCTATTAAGTTTGAGTTTATAGATTTTAGGCTTATATTTTTAATTTTAAATAGGATATTTAATTGTTTTTCAGTATGTAATTTTGGATCAAAGCCAATAACAATTTTTTTTTTAAATTTTAATACATCTTTAGGAAATTTATTAGGTATAGTAATAATTTTAAATTTATTACCAGATTGATAGCGAGCCTGAATTGTGTATCTTCCATCTACAAAAAGATAATTTTTATTTTCTAAAATTAACGCAAATCCTGCCGATCCAGAAAAATTAGATATAAATTTTAATCTGTCATTTGATGAACTCACATATTCATTAAAATATTCGTCATTTTTGGGAACTATGTACCCATGAATTCTATATTTTTTAAATAACTTATTTAAAGCCTTCATTATTATTTAGTTAATTTTTTTTTTAATCTTGCCCATCCTGGACTTCTGTATTCATTATTATTGTCTATAAGGTTATCTTGGTTGAAATCAAAATCATCAGAAACTTCTTTAATTGGTTCTTCATTTTTTTCTACACCCTCTTCAGGAAGTTCACTGACAAATCTAGAGGGTAAACTGTCCATCCATTCACCATGCCACGATCTTTGCATGGCAAAAGATATGTGGGCATTTTTTTTAGCTCTAGTAATTCCCACATAAGCTAATCTTCTTTCCTCTTCTAATGCTAAATCTCCTTTTTCTTCTAGTGACTTTTGATGTGGAAATAATCCTTCTTCCCAACCAGGCAAAAATACTGTTTCAAACTCCAAACCTTTTGCAGCATGCATTGTCATAATATTTACTTTTTCGTCTTCCCATTCTTGATCAATAGAAGTTGCCAAGGCAACATGTTCTAAAAATCCCTGCAAATTATCATAGTCATGCATTGCTCTTAAAAGTTCTTTTAAATTTTCTAGTCGATTTTCATTTTCAAGATCTTTCTTATTTTTTAACATTGCTGAGTAACCCGACTCGTCTAAAACAATTTTTAATAAATCGTAGTGTTTCTTTTTTTTTAGATCAGATCTCCATTTCATTAGCAGTTCTAAAAAATGTTTTATAGTAGATCTTATTTTTGGTTTGAATTTATCTAATTGTAGTAGTTTGTGAGCAGAGTCTTCAAGACAAATTTTATTTTTAGACGAAAATTCGTGTAACTGTTTAATTGTGGACTCACCCAAACCTCTACGTGGTGTATTTATAATTCTTTCAAAAGCTAAATCATCAAATTTTTGGTTTATAATTCTTAAATAACAAGTGGCATCTTTAACTTCTGCTCTTTCGTAAAACTTTGTACCACCAATAATTCTATAATTAATACCTATCTTCAAAAATCTTTCTTCAAATTCTCTAGTCTGATATATAGCTCTAACAAGTATTGCAATATTGTTTATAGAATTTTTCTTTTTAATATTTTCCTCAATGATATCACCAATGCCCTGTGCTTCTTCTCTTCCATTTTTGTAACAATTTAGTTTAACCAACTCCCCTTTTTGTCCATCAGACCAAAGTTTTTTACCCAAACGATCTTTATTATGTGAAATTAAAAAAGAAGCTACATCTAAAATATTTTTAGTTGATCTATAATTCTGTTCTAATCTAAAAATTTTACACTCTGGGTAAACTTTATCAAAGCCTAAAAAATTTTTAATCTCAGCGCCTCTCCAGCTATAAATTGATTGATCATCATCACCAACACAACATATGTTTTTATTATTATTAACAATAAGATTTAACCACTTGTTTTGAATAAAATTTGTATCCTGGTATTCATCTACAAGTATATATTTAAAATTATTTGAGTAGATATTTTTTATATCTAAATTTTTTTCAAAAAGTTTTACACAATAAAGTATTAAATCACCAAAATCACAGGCATTAAGATCTTTAATTTTATTTTGATAAATTTTATATACTTTTAATATCTGATTCTCAAAAATATTTTTTTTTTTAAGAATTACTTCGTCTGGCAAAAAACCCTTATTTTTCCACTGATCAATTAAGGCAAGTATAAATTGAGGGGATATTTTTTTGGCATCGATATTTTCTCCTTTACAAATATTTTTAATTAATTTTTTTTGATCATCGGTATCTAAAATTGTAAAATTACTTTTCAAACCTATTGCTTCAGCGTGCCTTCTTAGAAATTTTACACTAATCGAATGAAAAGTACCGAGCCATGACAAAGAACTTGCATTTGGGCCTAAAATTTTGATCACCCTTTCACGCATTTCCTTAGCAGCTTTATTTGTGAAGGTGACACATAAAATTTGATTAGCCCAAGCTTTTTTTTGATCAATAATGTACGCAAGTCTTGAAGTTAAAACTTTTGTTTTACCTGATCCTGCGCCAGCGACAACTAAACTCGGTCCGTCAACGTTTAACACGGCTGATTTTTGTTTATCATTTAGTGTTTTTAAAAAATCTTTCATTATGAAATTCTTTATTTATAGTTCTATATTGCTTATAAAACAACGTTATGGAAAATTCAGCAATTAAAATTCTCACATCTATATTTAGTAAAAGAAAATTTAACAATTTTAAAAGAAATTTTAATAAAAAAACAATTATTGCTTCAACTATAGCGATATTTTCATTGATAATAATTTTTTATTTTAGCAAGCCATATTTTATAAATTATAATTCAGAAAAAAATATAATAGAAAATAAGATTAAAAATTCTTTTAAAATAAATACAAAAATAAATGGTGATATATCTTATAAACTTTTTCCTTCACCTAGAATCGAAATTCAAAAAATAAATATTAATTTCAACAAATCAAAAAAGGGTATTTATTTAGAAAAAGTTTACATAAAAGTATCTCCTTTTGGCATAATAAATTCTAAAGATTTAAAATTAAACAAAATGTTAATTTTAAACCAAACAATGGAAATACAACCAAATGAATTTAAAAATTATTTTAGGTATTTTACTTTAATTAAAGATAACAACATTATTTCAAAAAATTCAAAAATATTTTTTTTAGATGATCAGAGAAATAGAGTTTTATTTGAAAAAGTCGATTTTAGTGAAAAATTCGATAAAACTATACATGAATTAGAATTTAAAGGTATTTTTTCTAATAAAAAATTAAAATTTAATTTTGTAGATAAAATAAATGGTGAAAAAAAATTAAAGTTTCAAATCCCTAGTTTAGGTGTATCATTAAATGCAATTTTTGATAGCTCAAGTACATTACAAAATATCACTGGTAAATCACAGATTAAATTATTTGACAGCATACTTACTGTAAATTTTAAAGCCAAAGAAAAGTTTGAAATTTATGAGTCTTTTTTTAGAAATAAATTTTTTAATTCTAAAGTCGATGGCTATATAACATTTAAAGAAAACTTTTTTTTTGATCTAAACCTAGGTGTAAATCAAATAAATCTAAGAAAGCTTCTTTTATATTATTTTGCCCCCGGAAAAAGCTATAACTTTTTGAGTTCAGGTATAAGTAAAAAAATTAATGGAAAATTTAATATGCAAATTAAAAATACAAATTCATTTATTGGTAGAATAAAAAATATTAAAATGTTTTTAGTTTTTGAAAATGGAGATATAAAAATTGAAAATGGAAGTGCCATTTTACCACATGACAGTAAAGTCAATTTTAACATTTTACATTCGGGAACTCAAAAAGAAACATTTTTAGATTTTTCTTTAAAATTTTATTCAAATAATGGTGATAAATTTTTTAGAAAATTTAATATTTATGATTTTGAAGAAAAAAAAACATCCCTAGCATTAGATGGTAGAATTGATTTATTTACAAATCAATTAAGAATTAAAAATGTTGTAGTTGATGGTAGAGAAAAACTAAGCAGGGGAGACACTTTAAGTTTAGAAAAGAATTTTAATGAATTTGTACTAGACGATGGTGTACTTGGAATACTAGATTTTTTTAAAATTAAAAAATTTTCAAAAGAAATTTCTAACTAATATTTTTAATTTCATTTATTTGGTTTAACCATTTTTTTAGGGTTCATAATTTTTAAAAACTCTTTCTCATTTAATAAACCAGTTTTTAAAGTTTCCTCTTTTAAAGTGGTACCATTTTTAAGCGCTTTTTTTGCTATCATTGCTGCTTTATCATAACCTATCTTCGGAGAGAGAGCTGTAACTAACATTAATGAGTTATCAAGAAGAAATTTTATTCTTTTTTTATCTGCCCTCAAACCTTTTATACAATAGCTTGCAAAAGCTTTCGAGGAGTCGGACATAATATTAATTGATTGAAGTATATTGTGTATTATTAATGGTTTAAAAACATTTAACTCAAAATGTCCATGGGAACCGGCCATAGTTATACCATTATGATTACCAATTACTTTTACACATACCATCGTGACAGCTTCACACTGTGTGGGATTAATTTTACCAGGCATAATGGAAGATCCCGGTTCGTTTTCAGGTAAAATTAATTCTCCGTATCCAGCTCTAGGTCCAGAGCCTAGAAACCTAATATCGTTTGCTATCTTCATTAGACAAACAGCAGTTGTGTTCATCGTTCCAGAAAAATTTACTATTGCATCATGTGCAGCTAGCGCAGCAAATTTATTTTTTGCAGGTTTAAAAGGTATTTTTGTTATTTTTTTTATTTCATTAATTATTTTTTTGTCAAAATTTTTTTTTGTATTTATACCGGTGCCTACAGCAGTTCCACCCTGAGCTAAATAGTATATCTCCTTTAATGCTACTTCGATTCTTTCAATACATTTCTTTAATTGAGAATGGTAACCTGAAAATTCCTGTCCTAATGTTAGAGGAGTAGCATCTTGCAAATGTGTTCTTCCTAATTTTACTATCTTAGCAAACTCTTTTACCTTTTTACTCAATTCCTTTTCTAATAACTTTAATGAAGGTAATAATTTATTTTTTGCTTTCATGGCAATTGCTATATGCATTGCTGTTGGAAAAACATCATTAGTAGACTGTGATTTATTCACATGATCATTAGGATGAACGGGTTTTTTAGTCCCCATTTTACCACCCATCATTTGTATTGCTCTATTTGCAATCACCTCGTTCACATTCATATTTGTTTGAGTACCCGAACCTGTTTGCCAAACTTTTAGCGGAAAGTGAGAATTAAGTTTTCCTTTTATCACTTCTTCAGAAGCCCTAACTATATTTTTACTTATTTTTTTTTCTAAATCGCCATTTCGTGCATTTACTATTGCTGCAGCTTTTTTAATAATTGCTATTGATTGAATTACTATAGGTCTTACAAGAAAATCACCTATATCAAAGTATTTATTAGATCTTTGAGTTGAGGCACCCCAATACTTATCACCAGGAACTTTAATTTTACCTAAAGAATCAAATTCCGTTCTATATTTCATTGATATAACCAAGTTATATTATACATGTAAAATTGTAAATAATTTATAAATTAACTGTGGGGATTTTATGACAAATTTCATTAGTGTAAAAAAATTCATGGAAACATTTGGTCAAGAAGTTAAGACAAAACCTGAGTTTCCATCAGATAAAATAGTAAAACTAAGGTATGATTTAATAAAAGAAGAATTAGATGAATTCGCACAGGCAATTAAAGATAGAGACATAACAGAGGTAGCAGACTCGCTTACAGATATTTTGTATGTAACTTATGGAGCTGGAATTGCTTTCGGCATTGATTTGGATAAATGTTTTGATGAAGTGCAAAGGTCAAACATGAGTAAACTTGGTGAAGACGGAAAACCTATTTACAATGAAAATGGCAAAGTTATGAAAGGACCAAATTATTTTCAGCCAGATTTAGGCAAATTTATAAAATAAAAAATGTATAAATATTTTTCAAATATTTATAACCTTTACTGGAAACATAAAAATTTTTTCCCCAAGAAACAGTACTCATGCTTTGGAGAAGATTTGTTTGTAACAGACTATTTTAAAAACCAAGATAATGGTTTTTATGTTGACGTTGGTTCTTACCACCCTTTCTTTTGGAATAATACTTATTTACTTTATAAAAAAAAATGGAACGGCATAAATATTGACGCAAACCCTCTCTCCATAGAACTTTTTAAATTTGCGAGACATGATGATCACAACTTTAATCTTGCGATAACAAATAAAAGAAATAATAAAATTACACTATATTATAGAAGGAAAATGAATGCTTTAAACACTACCGACGAAAGCTTTGCTAAAAGAAATTTTCCCAACGGTTACAAAACTCTAGACGTCGAATGTTCTTCATTAGACAGTGTTTTGAGCAAAACAAAATATAAAGATAAGGTTATCGATTTTTTAAATATAGATGTGGAAAATACAGAAAAAGATGTTTTGGAATCTCTAAGCTTTGAAATTTATAGGCCCAAACTAATTTGTGTGGAGATTCATCATGAATCTGAAGAAAATTTAAAAAGCAATATGACTTACAAATTTCTTTTAGAAAAAGGCTATAAAGTGACCTGGAGAAAAGAATATAGTTTTATTTTTTTGCCTGTTTAAAAAAGGGTGTTCTGTACTCCCGAGACCCAATTTATATTATCAAATATATGTTATAGCAATACTTCACTGAGAGTTTAAACAAATATCCAAAACCTTACTTCTCGACTTCACTGAGAATTGGGGTTAAATTTAAATTATGAGAAAAATATTTATTATTGTAGGAATTATTCTTTTTACTACTAATAGTTTTTCATTAGATAATTCTAAACTTGATTTTTCGAAAGCAAAAAAATACGAAGGTGATTGGCATATCCCTTATCATGCAAATCCCAACCTAGATACTTTGAGATACTATATGTGGAGATATATATCTGACATCAAGGGTTCTCATAATTCAAGAACAATTAAACCATCAGTAAAACCTTATGAATTTGAATTTGATTTAACAGAATATAAATTTTTAAATAAAGAATTAAAAAAAAAAGGAATTGCAAG
>Ga0208261_1000563_pt1 | contig 14314 bp, 9 predicted proteins | sample Knorr_S7_td_DCM__FD_185595 | JGI IMG/M metagenome (GOLD analysis project Ga0208261, IMG submission 185595) | Marine microbial communities from Southern Atlantic Ocean transect - Knorr_S7_td_DCM_ad_131m_LV_B (SPAdes) (version 3) | ecosystem: Environmental > Aquatic > Marine > Oceanic | place...
TAAGTAGCACTGCTAGAGCACCTAATGCAGCTCCAGTTGATAATGATCCAATATCGCCCATAAATACTTCAGCTGGACTTGTATTAAACCAAAGATATCCAATACATGCTCCTGTGATAGCTGCAGTAAAAACAGTTAATTCTCCAGCACCAGGTAGATACATTATATTTAAATACTCTGAAAAATCAACTCTGCCACTTATATAAGCAATTGCGGAAAAAACAGCAAAAGAAATAGCTAATAAGCCGGCAGCTAACCCATCTAATCCGTCTGTTAGGTTGACAGCATTTGATGTACCTGTTATTACAAGAATAATAATTAGTGGGTAAAATAATCCAAAATCTATAGTGTAATTCTTTAGAAATGGGATACTCGTAGATGAAACTATATTTGTATATTCAGGGGTATTGTATATCCAATAACTAATTACCATACCAAGAGATATTTGACCAATCAGTTTATATTTACCAATCAACCCTTTTTCGAATTTTTTTACTACTTTTAGATAGTCATCCAAAAAACCTATAGCTCCCATCCATACTAATGATAATAGAATTATTTGAATAAATGTATTTGATAAATCAGCAAACAGAAGGGTTGGGAGGATCACAGATCCTAGAATAATGATCCCCCCCATAGTTGGCGTGCCCTTCTTCACGAGGTGCGATTCGGGTCCGGATGAGCGTATTTCTTCACCTATTTGATGAAAACGCAGTTTGTGGATAATCCATGGCCCGATGAGGAAGCTTATAAAAAGCGCTAAGATTGCAGCTGACGCTGAACGAAAAGTTATGTACTGAAACAAATTTAATGGAGAATAATAGGCTTTGAGAGGTAATAGAAGTTCGTATAACATTATTTTATTAAGTTATCTATAATTGTTTCCATAGCCATACCTCTTGATCCTTTTACTAAGATTTTGTCACCATCCATTACTTCAGCTTTTAATTTTTTAATCAAATCTTCTTTAGTATTAAAATGTAAATGCTCTGGACCGCTAGAAATTGATTCATCAGTAGCAACACTTTCATTTCCAACTGTAAATACGATATCTAGATCTGAATCAGCACATTTTTGACCAACTTTGATATGTTGATTTCTAGATTCTTTACCAAGCTCAAACATATCTCCAAATATTAAAATTCTTCTTCCATTTCCAGAGAAACCTGATAAATAATCTATTGCAGCAACTGTAGATTCCAGATTTGCATTATAAGTATCATCAATAATAGTCATATTTTTTAATTTTTTTATTTCACAACGCCCGGAAGGAGGTTGGAAGGTAGATATTCGGTTTCTAAATAATTCCCAAGAAATATTTAATGTGTCTGCAATAGACGCACAAGCGATGATGTTCTTTACAAATGAAAAATTACTTGAACCTGTGAAAATATCCTCTGTTAAAATTGTCAATGATAGAGTTCCATCATCTTCTGTATGAATATCAGCTGGATAATCACAGTCATCAGTTATTCCGAAAGTAATCGAATTTTTTGGTTGTTTCATTTTTGCTATATATGGATCTGTTAAATTGACAAACCCAACGCCCTTATTACTCATAGCTCTAAATAATGCAGCTTTTGTATTAGCAACTTCATCGATCGATCCAAATCCTTCAAGATGTGCTGGCGCTATATTTGTTATTAATCCATGAGTTGGGTTGGCAATACTACACAATGCACCAATATCACCTGGTTGATTAGCTCCCATTTCTAAAATGCTTATTGAATGAGCTTGCATCATTTGAAAAAGGGTAAGCGGTAGCCCAATTGAAGTATTATAATTTCCTTCGGTTGCATGTACTGCAAATTGTCCATTTAGAATATGACGCAATAATTCCTTAGTTGAAGTTTTCCCATTAGAACCAGTTATGGCAATAACTGGTATATCAAATTGATTACGCCAATAAGATGCGACTGCACTTATAGCTTCAATTGAGTTGTTTACTAAAACTATATAAGCATCTGAATCAATATGCCTTTCAACTATAACAACCTTTGCGCCATTATTAACTGCATTATCAATAAAGTCATGCCCATCAACTTTTTCACCGCAAATAGCAATATATAAGTCCCCTGGACGGCATTCTCTGCTATCTGTGGAAATACCCCCAACCATTGGAATGCTATGTCCAGTCACAGTACGAAAAACAACCTCAAATTGTGTAGGGTCTGGTAAACTAATTCTCATGACTATACTCATTAATAATATTTATGTCTGAATACGGAATTAGTTCATTATTCATTTCTTGATAATCTTCACGTCCTTTACCTAAAGCAATCACAATATCATTTTTAACTGCCTTGTTTAAAGCAGTTTTCAAACCTTTCTCCCGATCAAGAAAAACATCAAAATTATTTTTTTTAAATCCATTAATAATTTCTTGATTTATTACAGATATTTTTTCATTTCTTGGATTGTCAGGTGTAATAAAACTATGCGTTGCAAATTGCTCAACTATACCACCCATTATGGATCTTTTTGATTTATCTCTATTACCTCCACAACCAAATACAACATAAATATTAGCTTCTGAATCAATCATTAGTTCTTTAATTGTACTAAGTACTTTTGTATAAGCATCTGGCGTATGCGCATAATCAACTATCGCAGTAGCACCGGAATAAAGTGAAAAAGTTTCCATACGTCCTGGGATTGTATTACATAAGCTAATTCCATCTTCAATAGCTTTTTTGTTTATACCCATTACTTTACTTACTGCTGTAGCACAAAGGATATTTTCTGCATTGAAGGTTCCTATCATTGAAGATTTAATATTATAAGATATTTTACCAGCTTTTATGGTTCCATATATCCCATCAATAGAAATCTTATTATCTAAGAAAGATATATCAGTATTTGATATCATTGATGTATTTATAATAGGAACGGTACATCTATTAGAAATTATTTTACCATATTCATTATCTATGTTAATTACTGCAGCTGTTGAGTTTGGATATGAGGTAAATAATTTAGTTTTTGCTTCAAAATATTTTTCTATTGTTCCATGATAATCTAAGTGCTCTGGGTATAGGTTTGTAAAAACTGTATAATTAAAATCAATATCATTTACACGATACTGATCTAGGGCATGAGAGCTTGCTTCCATTACAATATGAGTATAACCATCATTATATAGTTCAGATAAATTTTGATGAAGAGTAATAGAATCAGGAGTAGTCAATCCTTTTTCTTTTGATAAACCCTGAGCAATAATACCTAATGTGCCTATCTGGGCTGTTTTTTTCCCCGCAGATTTAAGTATGGATGTTAAAAGGGAAGCTGTAGAAGTCTTACCATTGGTTCCTGTGATACCCACTACGCTCATTTTTTTTGTTGGATGATCATAATATTCTGCAGCTGCACGAGATACTGCTTTTCGAGAATTGGTCACTTTTATTATTGGCGTTGATAATTTATTTGAATAGTCATATTCTGTAATGACTGCAGAAGCACCATTGTTTATTGCTTCAGGAATAAATTTATTTCCATCATATCTATTACCTTTAATTGCTATATAAAGATTCCCAGGCTTAATAAGCGCTGAATTTGTTGATATTCCTGATATTGGAATTTCTGGAATGTTCTTAATTCCATTAATTCCTTTTAATAATTTTTTTAATGTATTTTTCATCGCAATCCTATAGAACAAACAGAGCCTTCAATAAGATTTTCACCAGGCTTTGGGCTTTGCCATGCTACTTGCCCAGATCCAGTAAACTTTATTTTATATCCTAACTTTCTTAATTCTATTTTTGCTTGCAAAAGACTCATACCTCTAACATCGGGCATTGAATTATTATATTTATCAATATTTACAAATTTTGCTTTAGTAAGCATTGGTTTGATTTTTGATTCGTTAAAACCATTCATAACGATCAGCGGATCTTTATCTTTATTGTATTTATCTTTTAGGATCTGAATTGAATCATCCATATTTATAATTCTATTTACTACTCGGCGAAAGATCGGAGCAGCCCCTACATTTCCCCAATGGAAACCATATTTAGGTTCATTCAATACAAAAACTCCAACAATTTGAGGATTATCAGCTGGGAAAAATCCTGCAAAATTTGATATGTATTTTGTTTTTGAATATGATCCATCAATAAATTTTTCAGCAGTACCTGTTTTTCCTGCTATAGACCAACCTGGGATATATGCATTTGTTCCGGTCCCTGTTTCAACGACTCTTCTTAACATATCAGTAAGATCTTTCATTACTTTCTGATTAGAAATTTTTCTCAATACTTCTGGCGATTCTGAATAAATCGAATTGCCATCATTATCTATAATATGTTTTACTAGTAATGGTTTCATTAAAAAACCGCCATTTGCAATAGCGGCATAAGCCAAGGCCATTTGTAAAGTTGTTACAGCAACTTCTTGACCCATAGATACAGAAGCTATAGAGAAGCCACTCCATTTTGTAATATGGCGTAGTGTGCCTGGTGATTCTCCTGCAAAACTTATATTTGTTGGTATCCCAAATCCAAAATCTCGACAAGCTCGATATAATCGTTTTGCACCTATTCTTTTTGCTATTTTTATAATTCCAACATTACTTGAGTTTTCAATTATTTGAGGAAAAGTTAATAATCCATAATCTTCGTGGTCATTTACAATTTCTCCTGCAAATGTGAATTGACCGTTTTCACAAAAAAACTCTTCATTCAAATCAACCAATTCATGTTTTAAAGCTGCAGCTGCAGCTACAAACTTGAAAGTTGAACCCGGCTCAAATTGATCAGTTAACACTCTATTCTTATGTTGTTGCATAGAATATTTTGATGGATAATTAGAATCGAAATCTGGCAAAGAAGCCATAGCTAAAATTTCTCCAGTCTGAGGGTTCATTAAAATACCCATTGCCGATATTGCTTCAGTTTCATTTATTCTACGACTTAGCTCTTCATGTAAGACAACTTGATAATCAAGATCTATAGTTAATTGAATATTGTTTCCATCAATTGGCATTTTCGAAGGGAATCTATTGTTTGGGAGCGCATTACCTTTTCCGCTTAATTGTCGTACGACCCAACCAGAAGTACCTGTCAAATAATCATTGAACTGTTTTTCTATACCGGTAAGTCCAAAATTATCTGGATCAGTATATCCAATTAATTGACCGCCTACATTACTGTTTGGATAAAATCGATGCGAATCTCTCTCTATAATTAATCCATCAGGAATATCGTCCAGTATTGGACTTGATTCAGCTTTGCTTAAATTGCGTTCTAAATAAGTAAAATTCTTATTTTTTTCTAATTTATCTTTATAGTATTTAGGTGTACGTCCAAAATAATTGCTTAAATTATTTGCTAGCTTTGTTTTATTGCGAACTTTAGCAGGATAAGTTGCAAAAGAATATTTAATAATATTCCTAGTTAAAGGCTTACTACTTCGATCATAAATATTTCCACGCACTGATGGAATTGATATTTGCGCTTGCGCTTGTTTAAAGCCTAATTCTCTATATTTTGATCCATCGATTACCTGTACTTGAAATAATCTAAATGATAATCCTATCCATGAAAATATAGTAAATGAAATTACTATTAAAATCCTTGAACGAAATTTTAGATAATTTTTTGTCATTTAGTAAATGCAAAATGATTAGGATCTATATATACTGAGATTGTTTCAGGAGTAGCAAATACCATTCCAAGCTCTTTTCTTGCCTTATCCGTAATACGGTCAACACGACCAAGTAAGGCGATATCATTTTGAAGATCTTTTATACTATTATTTAGTTCTTCTCTAGTAGCTTTTTGTAGTTCTATTGCAATTAGAGTCTCATCAATTTCTGTGTAAACCCACAAATAGGCTATTAAGCCTACAATTGATGCAATAGTAATCGCAAAAAAAGATAAAGTTTGTATAAACTCTTTTTGTTTTCTTGTGCTTCTTTTTGCTAATTTTTTCATATTTATACTTTCTCAGCTGCTCGCAACTTTGCGTTTTTTGATCTTCTATTATTATTAATTTCTTTTTTTGAAGATCTAATAGGTTTTTTTGTTAAAATTTTTAGTAAACCATTATTTGATAAGTGTTTGAATTGATGTTTTACTAATCTGTCCTCAAGCGAATGATAACTGATAATTACTATTTTTCCATTTGGAGATAGGAAATCAACAAACTTTAAAAGAAAATCTTGTAGAATCTCCAATTCATCATTTACTACTATTCTAAGAGATTGAAAGATTCTAGCTAAAATACGGTCTCTATTTTTAGGAGGCGTGCATCTTCTAATAGCTTCTTTTAAATGATTTACTGTTTTCATATCCTTCATTTCTTTTATAGATCGGGCTATTCGATAAGAGAACCTTTCTTCACCATATTTTTTGAAAATTTTTGTTAATTTTTCAATATTGTTACTTTTAATAATATCACTTGCTTTTTTACCCTGCGTAAAATCAAATCTCATATCTAGATTTCCTTCACTCCGATAAGAAAACCCTCTTGATCTAGAGTTGAGCTGGTTCGATGACAGGCCAAGGTCAAGTATTATACCATTAACTGAAGAGATTTTCTCCTTAGTTAGTATTGTGTTAATTTTATTATATGATGAATGAAAAAGCGAAAGGAGAGAAGAAGAGCTTGAACAATTTTTATTACAGATTTTCAATGCATCCTCATCACGATCTATACCAATTAGCTTACCGTGTTTTCCTAAATTGTTGAGGATTTGTATGGCGTGCCCTCCAGGACCAATGGTCCCATCTATATAAACTCCATTTGATTTTATGTCTAAATACGTTAATACTTCCGAACTCATTACAGGGACATGGGTTAATGCTGAATCCTGCACTGTATACGGCTTCATTAAATAATAATTTTTTCTGCAAGCTCATCATAAGCGTTATTATCAATATTTATATTTTTCTTATCAATGTTTTTTAATTTTTCTGGATTCCAAATTTCTATTTTGTTTACCATCCCAATAATTAATGTTTTTTTCTTTAGATGAGAGTAATCAATTAAGTTTGATGTTAATTGAATACGCCCTTGTTTATCATAAGTGGTAGTTGAAGCATACCTGACTGTGTTTCTAATAAACGTTCTATTGATTGCAGATAGTGAAGATAGTTTTTTCAAGTCGTTCTCAATGTTCTTCCAAATAATAGCTGGATAGACCCAAATGCATGGATCCATTCCTCTAGTAATAACAAACATTTCTTCATTATCTGCAGATAATGCTTTTCGAAATTTTGCTGGAATATTAACACGACCTTTATTATCAACCGTATAAGAATATTCCCCAGTGAATGTATTTAAATTTGTCGTCATAATTATTTAAATATAAGGGATATTTACCCACAACTACCCACAATCTATCTAGTATCAATATATATGTCAATATATTTTTATCTAGATATGTTAAAAAAAGATTTATTTATTAGACGAAGTGTCTACTAATTATAAATGGTGGGTAATGGTGTGTGAGAAATTAGTTTTGAGGTACAAAATGTTGAATAGTGATAGTTCTATTCATACCATTTAAATTTATTTTTGCTGGATTCTCAGTTGATTCAATATTTGGGATTATTTGACCATTCCAATAAATATCTATATTACTTGTTGGGTTTACTAATATTTCAAATCTCTTAACAAAAGAAAAGTTATCTTGATTAGAGCTTTGTAAGATATTTTCAATTGGTAATGAAGAATCTATTTCTGTTCTTATCCAAATATTCTCTTTTCTAGATATTATTTTCACCATATATGGTGGATCAACATCTATAGACCCAATATTTGTTTTATCTATTATAAAATCATTTATTAATTCAAAATCTGTGATTGGATTTAGATTTGATTTAATACCTGTTTTTTGATAATTAGATGAGTTTTCATCATTGCTTACAATTTTTTTTATAATATAGATACTAAATAAAAGCAATAGTATCATAGAAAGGCCTTTAATCCAATCTGATCTTTTTTGATAGGGTCTATTTGATGAATCAATAATAGAAGATTCATTTTTAGTATCATTGGCATCTTCATTGGGCAAAACTTCTTTTTCAGAAATAAATGGTTTCTTCTTATTTTTATTTTGCATGCTATCCAATTGGTGAAGAGCATCAACGGGGTCAGCGCCTATTTCAACACAATAGGCTTTAAGAAATAAACGAATGTATGTGCTGGGTAAAATTTCAAATTTTCCACTTTCTATAGCTTTTAAGTAATTGATATCAATCTTAGTTCGTTTTTCAATTGCTTCTAAATCAATTTTTCGTTCACGTCTAAGCGATTTTAGGTTTTTATGCAGTTCAGCCATTATTATAACAATTATTTAGGACGGAAATTAAATGCCAATAGCATTATGAAAAACTAAATTATATTAATTCGTTGATTTCTTTCCAAAATCTAGCTAACGGAAACCCCATAACATTATAAAAACATCCGTCAATTTTTTCAACATTTACAGCAAACCAATCCTGTATACCGTAGCTTCCAGCTTTATCAAAAGGTTTATAAGTGTCTATATAATAAGATATATCGCTATCACTTAATTCATTAAATGTAACTTTAGTAATTTCATGGAAAGAAGTATTAATATTGTTATTAATACATTGTAAAGAAACTCCAGTAATTACTTTATGTGTTTTCCCTGATAAAAATGAAAGCATTTCAAAACTTTCTTTATTGCTTTTTGGTTTTCCGAGTATTTTATTATCTAAAACAACTATAGTATCTGCTCCAATAACTAGTTGTTTTGGAAACTTTATTGATATCTTTTTTGCTTTTTCTTTTGATAAATACTCTGCCATAAGAATTGGGGGTAGATCCAATGGTATTGATTCATCTATACCGCTAATTTCAATTGAAAAACTTATACCTATCTGTTTAAGTAAATCTCTTCTTCGAGGTGATTTTGAAGCTAAAATAACGTTATTAAATGGAAACATGAAAACTATTGATATTTAGCAACTTTACCGATTTTAGATATTGATTTACCATTATTAATTGCTTTTAGCGAGTAAAGGTATACTCCATTCGCAATGTTATCTCCATATGTATCTTTACCATCCCAGTTAATATAATGATAACCAGCCTCATAGTAATCACTTCTTATATTCTTTATTTTTCTACCGCCTAATGTATAGATATTAATCTCGACTTCAGCCGATTGGTTTATTTCAAAGCTGAATTGAGTATTATTTTTAAATGGGTTGGGGTAATTAAATACATTGAATAGTATAATATCATTATTATTGATAATAAATAGCTTTATATCTTTTTGAGAAGGGTTATTTGCATTATCCCAGGCTTGAATTTGAAAATTAAGATTATCATTATCTAAATAGTTGATGGGTATTTTTCCAGTAGTAATACTATTTTCATCGTAGATAAATAAATGGGTTATATCTATATCATTACCATTAGAAACATCGCTAAATATAATTTCATGTCCCACTTCGCCTGTTAAATTAATACCTATAGGGTCAGACAATCGTAAATATAATTGTTTTCCGCGATCTAAATGGTCACCATTTCTTAATTGTTTACCGTTTTCATCTTCAAATGAGATAATAGGGCCTGAGACATCCTGCACAGAATTACCACCCATAAGTACTATATCTTGGGCAGAACCAATTGCTTCACGGGATGGGTACTCATCTAAAATCATATATACATTAATTTTACCATTCTCATCAGAATATGAAATATCTTTGGGTATCCTCATTAAAGCACTAAAAGATTCACCTTGAAAGGAAAATTGACCTTTAAATAGAGTTTTCCCTGGTAAAGAATAACTTAATTCTTGATTCGTAGAACTTATAGAGTATTGCCGAGTAACTATATTATCTGCATCATTGAGAGATAGAAAACCAATTCCTGAACCACCAACATCGATTTCTTGAATTACATATACCCTTGCAGTATCTAAAGTACGTAAAGTATCTGGACTAATATTTGTAATATTTATACTATGCTGAGGTAACGCAATTTTCATTGCTGGATCACCAAATAATTGAAAAAGTTCTCCACTTGATGATCCATCTTTTACTGATTGCATTACAATTCCAATAGGATCATTTGTTATTAATCCATCTTGAAAAATAGATTTAAATATTTCTCTTGTAAAATATGCATTACTTGTAACAGATATTAATCTAGTTGTAGAAATAATTGCACTTGCTCCATTATTTTTCATACGTATGATTTCTTCTGAAAAAGCCTCTGTATCTAAATCATCAAAATGGCCCCAAGAGCATGTTCCTGCTATCCAAACTGGAAGCATTCCATTAGTTATAATATTATTTAAATCATCATCTTGATATAATAATTTTTCCTGAGCCCATTGATGAGCTGATCCATGTCCAATATAATTTATGATACTTGTGCCTTCTGAAAGTATATTTAATAATTCTTGAGTTGCATCAGGTTTAATAACTCCATATAAGGAAGAATTACTTACTTCAGGATACTCCATCATGTATAATTTTCTGATTTCAATACCTGGGCTGATAAGATTTGCAATTGTCTCAGAGTTCTGAGTATGACTTTTTCCAGTTGCTATAGAACCATGAACAGGCTCTGGTCTAGCAGCATCATCTGCTACTAATGTTACACGCTGCCTCCACATACCATACATAGGGTTTGTTTCATATTGGATAATTTTTTCTACAAATGCTGAAACATCTTCTGATGATTTTGCTGGATATCTACCAATTGCAATATTGGGAATTAATCCATCATATGCAGCTAAACGATCATCTGTAGCTCTGTGATTATTGCTGTAGCCAATTTCAATTGTGGGTACTTTAATATTAGATTGCTGCGTTATGTTACGGTAATCATAATCTGCATCACCCATTAACAGGACGGTGTATGGTCTAGGATCTTGCCAGTATTCTTGTGTCCACTGAATAAAATCTCTAATTGCAACTGGATCTTTGTTACCTCCAGAAAATTCATTATAAATTTGTTCTAAACTGATATATTCTGAACTAGTTCTATGCATGATCAAGGGTTCAGATGCATTAGCAAACTCTTGTGGCCCAATAATTAGATGATTAACACCTGACCTAGTTGTCCTGTAGCTATTGAACGTTATATTTTCAACTAAATCTATTTCATTTATAATATTTAAAGTTGTTAGTGAAAAAACACAATAACGTGATAAAGTATCTTGAGGTAAAAAAGTATCAAAATAAATATTAGAGTTATTAATGTTTAATAAAACTTTTTTTGGAGATGAAATATTGGTTATTTCCCATACATTAATTTCAGATTGAGCATTAAACTGAAATCTAATAGAATTACTATGAATAGGTGAAAAAAATTCATAGGGCATATTTATGTCATCAAGATTTCTGGAATATTGTCCAACAACATAATCAAAATGAGGTTGAGAAAAATTATTACTAGATGAATTTTTTAGAATAAATAAATTTGTTCCGTTATTCAATCTATTTCCTGAAAAGCTAAACGTCGCACTAGTTTTAACTAATCCAACCCAAGACTTTGTTGCTTGTAAATCATCCATAGATTGATGATAAATATCAATTATATGATTAGGGCTCCCTTGCGTTTCAATAGATGATGAGTTTCCTAATAGTCCAATACTTGCGGTAACATCTAATGATGAGTTTGGTGAGTTAATTGAAGTAACTATCGTACTTGAGCTATTATTTGGTATTGCTGAACCAGCCCAAGATAAACCTCCTGAAAATGGATTAATTAAATCATTTTCCTCATAAAAAGTTGATAACCCGTATTCGAGCGATACCGCACTATTTGTTGAAGGTTCTAGGTCATTTATTCGCTTCCCCAATATTAAATTATTATTAGGTATAAAAAGCCAATAATTATTCTCATTAAAATATAGATTTGTATGATGATTAATACTTAAGCCATTACTATTTATTCCATTTACTCCTCTTCCATAAAAAATTATTTGATCTTCACTATCGATTTTTCCATCACTTTCTCCTAAAAAATAAATGCCTATTTCAATTAAGTTCTCACTAATGGGCTCATAATTTATATTTTCAGATATACTACTACTACGATCTCTACCAAGACTAGAATTTGTATATAGCTTAAAATACCTTGGATCACGATTTGATAGTTCAAGCCCACTATTTAAAATTACATTGGCTGGAATTGTATACATTCCATCCTCTGAAATTTTAAATCGAGCCCATTGTCCATCTAATGATAAAATTTTCTTTTCTTTTTGCAGAAGAAATGGTTTAATCCATTTCTTTGCTATTGACCAATTTATTACTCGATTCTTGAGCAATTTTTTTTGATACTGATTTGGAGATTTATATTTGGATAAACTGTTATTATAAATACAAGTTATTTTTATCTTTTTATAATATTGTCTATTATTATTTTTAGGATCTATTTGTAGAGTTCCAACATTTAAATTTTGTAAGCTTTGAAGATTAATCCATCTTATTCCATTAGATTTTAGAACATTCCAATTTTCTGATATATCATAGACATCTCCATATTCAACCAACATTTCAGGATATTCTTGATTAGGTAAGCCTATCAGTAAGGATATTGGTTTAAGATCATCTTCTGATTTTAAATTGAGATTAACTTCAAAAATTAGTTTATTCTCATTCGATTGAATTATTGTGTAATCAATTTCAGCGCATATATTTGCTAATATAATTACTGGTAGAATTCTTTTAATTAACTTCATTTATATTTGAATTTAGATATTTTGAAACTATTGAATTTGAATTATGACAATTTAATGATGTATTTTTGATATTATATTAATTACGAAAATTTAGTATTTCAGTTCCATTTCATTAGAAAGGTAAAGACTTAGTTATGTTTGATTTTGAAATAATCAAAGATTTATATGCTAATCTATCAAAGCGGGTAGATTTTGCTAAGAACATACTTAACCGTCCTTTAACATATACAGAGAAGATATTATATAGCCATTTATTTGACCCGAAATTTAACAACGAATTTCTTAGAGCTAAATCATATGTTGAATTTTCCCCGGATAGAGTTGCAATGCAGGATGCAACAGCTCAAATGGCTTTATTGCAATTTATGATGGCAGGTAAGGTTAAAGTTGCAAAACCAACAACAGTTCACTGCGACCATTTAATTCAGGCTAAAATTGATGCTGAAAAAGATTTGTCTGTCGCTCTTGACACTAATGGTGAAGTCTATAACTTTTTAGAATCAGTATCTAATAAATATGGAATTGGCTTTTGGGAGCCTGGTGCGGGTATAATTCATCAAGTCATTCTTGAAAATTATGCTTTTCCAGGAGGTATGATGATAGGGACTGATAGTCATACTGTTAACGCAGGAGGTTTAGGTATGATTGCCATCGGTGTTGGTGGCGCTGATGCCGTTGATGTTATGGCAGGTATGCCGTGGGAATTATTATTTCCAAAGTTAATTGGGATAAAACTTACAGGTAAATTAAACGGGTGGACATCCTCTAAAGACGTGATACTTAAGGTTGCAGGATTGCTATCTGTAAAAGGAGGAACAGGTGCTATTATTGAGTACTTTGGTTCAGGCGCCAAGAATCTTTCTTGTACTGGAAAAGGAACAATATGCAATATGGGAGCAGAAATAGGTGCTACAACATCTGTTTTTGCATATGATGAAAATATGGCTAAGTATCTTCAAGCAACTGGTCGTTCAGAAGTTGTAGAATTAGCTCATAATTATAGAGATTATTTACAAGCTGATATGGAAGTATATGCTGAACCAGAAGCTTATTTTGATCAAGTTATAGAAATAAATCTATCTGAACTGGAGCCTCATTTAAATGGTCCATTTACTCCTGATTTAGCAACACCAATATCTCAGATGACTAAAGTCGCAAAAAAGAATAATTGGCCAACTAAAATTGAAGTTAGCTTGATCGGATCATGTACAAATTCATCTTACGAAGATATATCTCGTTCTGCTAGTATAGCACAGCAGGCGTTAGATAAAAATCTTTCTATTAAAAGTGATTTTACAATAACTCCTGGAAGTGAGCAGGTGCGATATACTGTAGATAGAGATGGATTTCTTGGAGTATTTGAAAAAATCGGAGGAGTTGTACTTGCAAATGCTTGTGGTCCATGTATTGGGCAATGGGCAAGGCATTCAGATGATCCAGATAAGAAAAACACTATTGTGACATCATTTAATAGAAATTTTGCTAAACGGAATGATGGCAATCCAAATACATTTGCTTTTGTAGGATCACCGGAGCTTGTTACCGCTCTTGCTATATCGGGAGATTTATCTTTTAATCCAATGAAAGATACTTTGATAAATGACAATCATGAAGAAGTAATGCTAGAGCCTCCTATTGGTTTAG
>Ga0208261_1000564_pt1 | contig 14309 bp, 16 predicted proteins | sample Knorr_S7_td_DCM__FD_185595 | JGI IMG/M metagenome (GOLD analysis project Ga0208261, IMG submission 185595) | Marine microbial communities from Southern Atlantic Ocean transect - Knorr_S7_td_DCM_ad_131m_LV_B (SPAdes) (version 3) | ecosystem: Environmental > Aquatic > Marine > Oceanic | place...
CTAAGAAAGAAGAACCAAAAAAAGAAGCTCCTAAACAGGAAGCTAAGAAAGAAGAACCAAAAAAAGAAGCTCCTAAACAGGAAGCTAAGAAAGAAGAAAAAAAAGAGGAGAAAAAATAATGTCTATAATACAAAAATTAGTAAAAGCAGTAAACGAAGGTGATTCAAACGGTGCAAAAGAAATCATGCATGATGATTTTAAATTTCTAATGCATGCATCTGGAAAAACATTATCTAAAGATGATGTGGTTAAATGGGTTGGAATGAAAGATGTTCAATTAGACAAAGAGAGAATTCTTTTTGAAAATAACGAAGTTGGCTTCATGCATGCTATTGCAAGTTTTAAGGATGGTAACAAAGAAGCAGTTATGTCTTATTACAAGTTTAAAGATGGAAAAATAGTACACCAAGAAACCGGTGCAACTAAGTTACCTAAATAGAAAAAAAAACAATGTGGAAGGCTCGAGTATTTACTTTGTATCCAGAAATTTTTCCAGGTCCACTAAATAAAGGGCTGTACGGAAAAGCTTTAGAAAAAAAAATATGGAGCTTAGAGATTATAAATATTCGAGACGCAGCAGAAGATAAACACAAAACGGTTGATGATAAACCTTTTGGTGGTGGAAATGGAATGCTTTTAAAACCAGACATCCTAGGAAAGTCTTTAGATAGTAAAATAAAAAAAAATGAGAAAATTTTTTATCTTTCTCCGAAAGGGAAAAAATTCGATCAAAATTTTGCTAAAAACTTAACAAAAGAGAAGACCATCAATATAATTTGTGGTCATTTCGAAGGTATTGATGAGCGTGTTTTAGGTACAAGAAACATAGAGGAGGTTAGCATTGGCGATTACATTTTATCTGGGGGAGAGTCAGCCTCTTTTGTAGTAATTGATGCTGTACTAAGATTATTACCAGGTATATTAGGCAATGAGAAATCTAAAAATGATGAAAGTTTTGAAAATGGACTTTTAGAATATCCACAATATACAAAACCTCAAATTTGGGAAAAAAAAAGTGTTCCAGATGTACTATTGTCCGGGGATCATGCTAAAATTAAGGACTGGCGTTTGTCACAATCTAAGGATATAACACGTCGCCAGAGACCAGATCTTTGGGAAAAATATTTAAAAAGTAAAAAAAATGAAAAACATTGAAGATATAAATAAAGCGAACCTAGAAAAACTAATCTCTAAGAAGAAAATAACTGAATTTTTTCCAGGGGACACTATTCGAGTAGGTGTAAGAATCGTTGAGGGAAAAAGAGAAAGAATTCAAAATTTTGAAGGGGTTTGCATTGCTAAAAAAAATAGGAGTCTTAATTCTTCTTTTAAAGTAAGAAAAATTTCTTTTGGTGAAGGTGTTGAGAGAACATTTGCACTTTATAGTCCTATTGTAAGCTCAATAAAAGTTATTAGATCTGGAAAAGTAAGAAGAGCAAAACTTTACTATTTAAGAGATAGAAAAGGTAAATCTGCAAGAATCGCAGAAAAAATGAAAAAAAATATTGGAATAGAAGTTGAAGTTAAGGATCAGATTAAAACTAGTCCAACAGAAGTTGTTAAATCTGATGCTTCAAAAGTAAGTAATTTAGAAAATCAAAAAGAAAAATCAGAGCTAACCAAAAAAGTTTCAGAAAAAAAAGAAAATAAAAAACCAGAAAACTTAAAAAAATAATTTATAATGCCAAAAACTTTATACGATAAAATTTGGGATGATCATCTTGTTTATGAGCAAGATGATGGAACATCACTTCTGTATGTTGATAGACACTTGGTGCATGAGGTAACAAGTCCTCAGGCTTTTGAAGGTTTAAGAATGAATAAAAGAAAAGTTAGAAAGCCAAATTTTACTTTAGCGGTAGCTGACCATAACGTTCCTACCACAGATCGATCAAAAGGAATTAGTGATCAACAATCAAAAATTCAAGTAGATACACTAAGAAAGAATTGCAAAGAATTTGGAGTGCCTCTTTTTGATATGAATGATAAAAGACAAGGTATAGTGCATATAATTGGTCCTGAGCAAGGATTTACTCAACCAGGCACAATAATAGTATGTGGTGATAGCCACACAGCAACTCATGGAGCCTTCGGGTCTCTGGCTTTCGGAATAGGAACCTCTGAGGTAGAACATGTTTTGGCAACTCAAACACTTATTCAAAAAAAATCTAAAAATTTACTTCTGAAAGTTGATGGAAAATTATCAGTTGGTGTAACAGCTAAGGATGTTATTTTGAAAATTATCGGAACGATTGGAACTGCTGGTGGAACAGGTTTTGTTATTGAATACTCTGGTGATGTTATAAAAAATTTTAGTATAGAAGAAAGGATGACAGTTTGTAATATGACTATTGAGGGTGGTGCAAGAGCAGGATTAATACAGCCAGATGAAAAGACCTTTAAATACTTAGAAAATAAACCCATGTCACCCAAAAATGATAACTGGAAGAAAGCATTAGATTATTGGAACCAACTAAAATCTGACAATGATTGTAAGTTTGATAAAGAAATATTAATTAATGGAAACGACGTTGTTCCACAAGTAACCTGGGGAACTTCTCCTCAAGATGTTGTTCCGGTAAATGGATCAGTACCAGATCCAACAAAAGAAAAAGATAATGATAGACGTATTGCAATGGAAAGATCTCTTGATTATATGGGTTTGAAACCGAATACAAAGATGACTGAGATAAAAATTGATAAAGTTTTTATTGGAAGTTGTACTAATGGACGAATTCAGGATTTAAGAGAAGCAGCAAAACTTCTTAAAAATAAGAAAATAGCAGGACATGTAAATGCGATGGTCGTTCCTGGATCTGGACTTGTTAAAAATCAAGCAGAGCAAGAAGGTTTAGATAAAATTTTTAAAAACTCAGGTTTTGAATGGAGAGAGCCTGGATGTTCAATGTGCCTTGGAATGAATGAAGATCAATTAAAACCAAGAGAAAGATGTGCATCAACTTCAAACAGAAATTTTGAAGGAAGACAAGGACGTGGAGGAAGAACCCACCTAGTTTCTCCAGCAATGGCTGCAGCTGCTGCGATCGAAGGACATCTATCAGATGTAAGAAAGTTTGATAATTAAAATGGAAAAGTTTACTAAAATTAAAAGTATTCCGGCATATATTCCTTTAATGAATATAGATACTGATAAAATCATACCTAAACAATTTTTAAAAACTATAAAGAGATCTGGTTTAGGTAAAAGCTTATTTTATGAAATGAGGTTTGATGAAAAAGGAAATCCAATCAAAGGTTTTATTTTAGATAATGAGCCATTTAAAAGTTCTAAAATATTAATTACTGGAAAAAATTTTGGCTGTGGATCATCGAGAGAACATGCACCATGGGCTTTACTAGATTTTGGTATTAAAGTCATAATAAGTGAGAGCTTTGCAGATATATTCTATAACAATTGTTTCAAAAACGGGATACTCCCCGTTATTGTAAGTGAAGATATTGTCAATGAATTAAAAGAATATTCTTCAAGAAAAGAAAGTATTGAAGTGAAACTTCAGGAGCAAGAAGTCATTTATGGAAATAAGTCATTTAAATTTAAATTAGACTCCTTTAAAAAGAAATGTTTATTAGAAGGTTTAGATGACATTGCGCTGTCATTAAAAAAAGTTGAAAACATTAATAATTTTGAGAGCAAAATGTCTCAAAGTAAACCTTGGTTATAAGATGGCTATAAATCAAAAAAAAATATTGTTGCTTCCTGGTGACGGAATAGGCCCAGAAGTTGTTGGTGAGACAAAAAAAGTTATCGATTGGTTTAATAAAAAAAAATCATTAGATTTTAAAATTGATCAAGATTTGATCGGAGGAGCAGCCATCGACAAACATGGTGTACCTATAACAGACGAAGTGTTTTATAGAGCGGTGGAAAGTGATGCAGTTATAGTTGGTGCCTGTGGTGGACCACAGTACGACAAATTAGAATTTTCAAAAAAACCTGAAAGAGCTCTTCTCAAATTAAGAAAAGAATTAAAATTATTTGCAAATTTAAGGCCAGCAATATGTTTTAAACAACTTGTTGACTCCTCTACATTAAAACCAGAAGTGGTTTCAGGTCTTGATATTTTAATAGTAAGAGAGTTAACAGGAGGGATTTATTTTGGAGAACCAAGAGGAGTAAAACCTATAGAAAATGGAGAACGGAGAGGTGTTAACACACACGTTTATACAACCAAAGAAATAAGAAGAATTGCTAAGGTAGCTTTTGAATTAGCAGCAAAAAGAAAAAACAAAGTAACATCCTGCGAAAAATCCAATGTTATGGAGGCAGGAGTTTTATGGAGAGAAGAAGTTCAAATTCTAAAGGACAAAGAGTATAAAAAAATAGAATTAAATCATATGCTCGCAGATAATTGTGCTATGCAACTTTTAAGAAATCCAAAACAATTTGATGTAATACTAGCAGATAATTTATTTGGAGACATGTTGTCAGATGAAGCTGCAATGCTAACAGGATCTCTAGGATTATTACCCTCAGCATCTTTAGGTGACAAAGACAAGAATGGTAGAACAAGATCTTTGTATGAGCCAGTTCATGGTTCAGCACCTGATATCGCTGGAAAAAATATATCTAACCCAATTGCAACTATATTAAGTTTTTCTATGGCATTAAAATATTCTCTTGGTTTAGAAAAAGAGTCTGCCATGTTAGACAAAGCTGTTGAAAAGACCTTGGAAGATGGTTTAAGAACCCCTGATATAATGTCAAAAGGAAAGAAAAAGGTATCCACCTCAGATATGGGTGATGCAATTATATCAAATTTAAATTAAAATAGTCTCAAAAATGAACTTAGCTATAATTGGTGCCACCGGCAACGTTGGAAGAAAAACTATTGAAATTTTAGAGAAATCTAAAATTAAAATCTCTGAGTTATTTTTAGTTGCATCTGAAAAGAGTGAAGGAAAAAAAATTAAATTTAGAGGAAATGAAATTCAAATTCAAAGTCTTGAAAAATATGATTTTTCAAATTCTCAAATAACTTTTTTTGCCGCTGGAAGCAAGATAGCTGAAAAATGGGTTCCAAAAGCAAGCAAAAAAACAGTTGTAATTGATAATTCAAAATTTTTTAGAATGGATAAAGATGTACCTTTAATAGTTCCTGAGGTTAACTTGGATAAATTAGCAACGTACAAAAAGAAAAATATAATTGCTAACCCTAATTGCTCGACTATTCAAATGGTAGTAGCTCTAAAGCCATTGCATGATCAATTTAAAATTAAAAGGGTTATTGTTTCTACATATCAATCTGTATCTGGAGCAGGAAAAGCTCCAATGGATGAGTTGGTTAATCAATCAAAAGATTTTTTAGCTGGTAAAAAAATTAACTCAAAAAACTTCACTAAGCAAATTGCTTTTAATTTGATACCTCATATAGATGAATTTGTTGACGAAGGATATACAAAAGAAGAGCAGAAAATGATAAAGGAAACACAAAAAATTTTAGATAATAAAATTAAAATAACAGCTACTTGTGTTAGAGTACCTGTTTTAATATCTCATTCCGAGTCAATTAATGTTGAATTTGAAAAATCCTTCGACATCAAAGATGTAAAAGATATTTTAATTAAATCTGATGGATGCAAAGTTTTAGATGAAAGAAAAGATGGAGGTTATATAACCCCTCTGGAAGCAGAAAATAGCTATTTAACTTTTATTTCTAGAATTCGACAAGATAGCTCCAATGATAAAGCACTTAATATGTGGGTCGTTTCTGATAATTTACTTAAAGGGGCTGCATTGAATACAGTGCAAATTGCAGAAGAATTAATAAAAAAACATTATGGAAAATAAAGACAAACCATTGTCGCCACACCTCCAAGTTTATAGATGGCACATATCATCACTTCTCTCTATCGCTCATAGAATTGTTGGTGTAATTAATTTTATCGGCTTTATTTTTATTTCATCTGTATTACTTTTTAGCAGTTTTAATTCACAAATTTTTCAAATAATTTCACAATCTTTTTTTGGAAAGTTTTTAATAATATCTTTGTGTTGGTCATTCAGCTTTCAAATTGTAAATGAGATCAGACATTTAGCATGGGACATAGGATATGGTTTTGATTTAAAAGTATCTCAGATAACAGGTATAATTTCCATAATAGCATCCTTTGTCTTAGCAATTTTACTATACCTTTTAGGAAGGAATATTATTTAGAATGATCAGAGCTACTACAAAATGGTTAACAATCAAAATTTCTTCAGGCTTATTAATTCCATTTTTAATTTGGTTTGTAATTAGTTTCGTAACATTATTTGATGGTAATAATTCTCAATTAACATTGTTTTTCTCTAGTATATTAACCAAAATTCTATTTTCTTTATTCACAATATTGGCTTTTACTTTTTATACTCTCACTATTAGTGAGGTATTTGAGGACTATATTAGTGACATAAAATTCAAAAATGCCGCAAACAGATTGCTTGTTTTATTTAGTATAGTAATGACATTATTAATAATTATATATTTAATTAAATTATAAATATTATGAAAGCTTATAAAATTATAGATCATGAATACGATGTAGTAGTTCTTGGGGCTGGAGGATCAGGTTTGAGAGCAGCTGTTGGACTATCCGAAGCAGGCCTAAAGACTGCATGCATATCAAAAGTATTTCCTACTAGAAGCCATACATCTGCTGCTCAAGGAGGAATTTCTGCTGCTCTCGGAAATATGGGCGAAGATGATTGGAGATGGCATATGTACGATACAGTCAAAGGATCAGACTGGTTGGGTGACCAGGATGCAATTGAGCACTTATGCAAAGAAGCACCAAAAGCTGTAATCGAACTAGAAAAATATGGCGTTCCATTTAGTAGAACAAAAGAAGGAAAAATCTACCAAAGAGCATTTGGAGGAATGACAAAAAATTATGGAAATGAGTCCGTACAAAGAACCTGCGCAGCTGCAGATAGAACTGGTCATGCAATATTACACACTTTATATGGTCAAGCCCTTAAACATAATACAGAATTTTTTATAGAATATTTTGCTTTAGACCTTTTAATGAAAAATGGTGAGTGTAAGGGTCTTATTGCTTGGAACTTAAATGACGGAACAATACATAGATTTAGGTCACATATAACAATTTTAGCTACAGGAGGTTATGGTAAAGTTTATTATACAGCAACCTCAGCACATACATGTACTGGAGATGGAAACGGTATGGCACTAAGAGCAGGACTGCCATTGCAGGATATGGAATTCGTTCAGTTTCATCCAACGGGAATTTATGGAGTGGGAACTTTAATATCAGAAGGTGTAAGAGGTGAAGGTGGTTATCTTTTAAACTCTAAGGGTGAAAGATTTATGGAAAAATATGCTCCAAAAGCTAAAGATTTAGCTTCAAGGGACGTTGTAAGTAGATCGATAGCAGTTGAAATTAATGAAGGAAGAGGAGTTGGCAAAAATAAAGATTACGTAAATTTACATTTAAATCATTTAGATCCAAAAGTAATTGAAGAAAGACTACCTGGAATTGCGGAGTCTGCCAAAACTTTTTGTGAGGTTGATGTTAGAAAAGATCCTATTCCAGTTGTACCTACAGTTCATTATAATATGGGAGGAATTCCGACAAACTATAAAGCTGAAGTTTTAACTTTAAATGGAAAAGAGTCCACAGTACCAGGATTGATGGCTATAGGAGAGGCCGCATGTGTATCTGTGCACGGCGCTAACAGGTTAGGGTCAAACTCTTTAATAGATTTAGTAGTTTTTGGAAAATCTGCAGCAAACAGAGCAGCTGAGCTTATTAAACCTGGAACTCCGCACGAAGAGATACCACAAAGTGAAACAGATAAATGTTTAACTAGATTTGATAAACTTCGTAACTCATCTGGTTCAACAAAAACTTCTGAACTAAGACTTTCAATGCAGAAAACCATGCAATCTAAATGTGCAGTTTTCAGAACAGAAAAAACATTAAAAGAAGGTATGGATCAAATTAGAAAACCTTTTGAGGGTATGCAGGATATCTCAGTATCAGACAAATCATTATTATTTAATACAGATCTAGTTGAAACTCTTGAATTTGATAATCTTATAAGACAAGCAATGACAACAATAGACTCAGCTTATCACAGAAAAGAAAGTCGAGGAGCTCACGCAAGAGAGGACTACAAAAATAGAGACGATAAGAAATATATGACTCATACTTTAGCTTGGCAAAAAGGAAATGATGTTAAAGTTGCCTACAGGCCCGTTCATGCTAAAACGCTAACAAATGATGTGCAATACTTTCCACCGAGGGAGCGAATATATTAATGGTTCAATTTAGCCTTCCACAAAACTCTAAAATTTTAAAAGGCAAATACTACGAAGACAAAACTGGATCAAATAATTTAAAAAAAGTTAATGTTTACAGGTGGAACCCATCTAGCAATGAAAATCCAAGAATAGATACATTCGAAGTAGATTTAAATGAGTGCGGACCTAAAGTATTGGATATTCTTTTTAAAATTAAGAATGAAATTGATTCAACTTTAACTTTTAGAAGATCTTGTGCACACGGTGTTTGTGGTTCATGCGCTATGAACGTTGACGGGGTAAACACATTATCTTGTATAAAGTCTCACTCAGATATTAAAGGTGAATTAAATATTTATCCATTACCCCATTTAAAAGTGATCAAGGATTTAGTTGGTGATTTGACTACGCTTTATAAACAATACGAGTCAGTAGAACCTTGGTTAAAAGCAAAAGTTGGAGAAAAAACATCTGCAGAAATCAAACAATCGCAAGAAGACAGAGCAAAACTTGATGGTTATTATGAGTGTATACTTTGTGCATGTTGCTCAACTTCTTGCCCTAGCTATTGGTGGAATGGAGACAAATATTTAGGACCAGCAGTTTTATTGCAAGCATATCGTTGGATAACTGACAGCAGAGACGAAGAGAGAAAAGAAAGATTAAAAAAAGTTGCAGATGAGCTTAAACTGTATAGATGTCATACGATTATGAATTGCACTAATTCTTGCCCAAAAGGTTTAAATCCTGCTAAAGCAATTGGATCTATTAAAAAAATGCTTGCAACGAGCTAAAAGCTTAATTAATCATTAATAACAAAATGAATTCAATAGAGCATTTTATTGACGGCAAAATATCAAAAGGTTCGTCTAAAAGAACAGCAAAGGTTTTTAATCCTGCTACTGGGGAGGCAAGTTCTAATGTAAATCTTGCAAGCACCGCTGATTTAAACAAAGCTGTTGAATCTGCAAAAAAAGCTTTTCCAAGTTGGTCAGAAAAAACTCCATTATTTAGAGCCAGAGTCCTTTTTAAATTTAAAGAATTGATCGAAAAAAACTACGATGAACTAACAAAAATTATTGTTTCTGAACACGGAAAAGTCTACGAAGATGCCAAAGGATCTTTGACAAGAGGTTTGGAAGTTGTAGAGTTTGCTTGTGGTATACCACAATTATTAAAAGGAGAATTCACAGAAAATGTAGGAACTAATGTTGATAGCTGGTCAATGAGACAACCGCTTGGTGTTTGTGCGGGAATTACTCCCTTTAATTTTCCGGCAATGGTCCCTATGTGGATGTTTCCAATGGCAATAGCTTGTGGAAATACATTTGTTTTAAAACCATCCGAGAAAGACCCATCTTGTTCGATGAAATTAGCAGAATTATTTTTAGAATCAGGTCTACCCCCAGGCGTGTTTAATGTTGTAAATGGAGATAAAGAGGCTGTTGATGCTATTATTAACAATAAAGATATTGCTGCAGTTAGCTTTGTTGGCTCAACTCCAATTGCTAAATACATTTATGAAAATTGTGCAAAAAACGAAAAAAGAGTCCAAGCTTTGGGGGGAGCAAAAAATCACTGTGTAATAATGCCAGATTGTGATCTGGACCAAGCGGTTAATGGATTAATGGGGGCCGCCTATGGTTCTGCCGGAGAGAGATGTATGGCACAATCAGTTGCAGTAGCAGTTGGTAAAATTGCCGATCCTCTTGTAAAAAGTTTATCAAAAAAAGTAGAGTCTTTAAAAGTCGGTCCAGGATTAGATAAAAAATCTCAAATGGGACCATTAGTAACAAAACAGCACCTTGATAAAGTAAAAGGCTATGTTGATATCGGAGTTAAAGAAGGCGCCAAATTAGTAGTAGATGGTAGAAACTTAAAATTACAAGGATATGAAAAAGGATTTTATATGGGAGGATGTTTGTTTGATCATGTAAAAAAAGACATGAGAATATATAAAGAGGAAATATTTGGTCCTGTTTTATCTGTGGTTAGAGCAAAAGACTACAACGAAGCTTTAAATTTAGTAAACGATCATGAATTTGGTAATGGAACAAGTATTTTTACAAGAGACGGTGATACAGGTAGATCATTTGCTAGCAATGTAAAAATTGGAATGGTTGGCATAAATATTCCCATCCCTGTTCCTATGGCCTTTCATAGTTTTGGTGGATGGAAACGATCTTTGTTTGGAGATCAGCACATACATGGACCCGAAGGAGTTAGATTTTATACCAAATTAAAAACAATAACATCTAGATGGCCATCAGGTATAAAATCAGATCCAGAATTTATTATGCCTACAATGAAATAAAAAAATGAGTAAAAAAATATCTTTAATTGGTGCAGGACAGATTGGCGGAACTTTAGCACATTTAATTGCCATCAAAGAGTTAGCCAACGTCGTATTGTTTGACGTGGCAGCTGGTATTGCCAAAGGAAAAGCATTAGATATCGCACAATCATCACCTGTCAATGGTTTTAATGTAAAATTATTAGGAACAGACAACTATGAAGATACAAGAAATTCAGATGTAATAATCGTTACAGCTGGTGTTCCAAGAAAACCTGGAATGACAAGAGATGATTTATTGGGCATTAACTTAAAAATTATTAAACAGGTAGCAGAAGGTATAAAAAAAACATCTCCAGATGCCTTTGTTATATGTATTACAAACCCTTTAGATGTAATTGTGATGGCCTTGCAAAAATATTCAGGATTACCAAAAAACAAGGTAGTAGGTATGGCTGGTATCTTGGATTCATCTAGATTTATTTATTTTTTATCAGAAGAATTAGGTGTTCCAGTTCAAAAAATAAAATCTTTTGTTTTAGGCGGTCATGGGGACAGTATGGTTGCAATGTTAGGCTCAACAGAAGTTAATGGAAAAAAAATCAAAGAACTTGTGAAGGAGGGTAAATTATCCCAAGAAAAATTAAATCAAATAGTCGAAAGAACAAAAAAAGGAGGAGCTGAAATTGTTAAATATTTAGAAAAAGGTTCTGCTTTCTATGCACCTGCAGCTTCCGGTGTTGAAATGGCCGAGAGTTATTTGAATGATTTAAAAAAAGAACTCCCTTGCGCTGTTCATTTAAACGGAGAATATGGTGCACGAGATTTATATGCTGGTGTTCCTGCAATAATAGGAAAAGAAGGAGTAGAGAAGATCATAGAAATTGACTTATCTAAAGATGAAAGAATTGCTTTTGATAAATCCTTGAAGTCAGTGAAAGAATTATTTAAATCGGCAACACAAATAGATAAGTCGCTTGGCTCATAATTTTTCTATGACATACAGTATATTTTTTCCAAATTTGTGCATTAAGATTTTATCTAAAAAAATTGTCATAGGTGTAAAAATTTTATCCCAAATAAATATTTTTAATTTAGATGGATAAACCTCTTCTTTAAAAAAAAACTTATTAAGAAAATATAAAAAATAACCCATTGCATCTAAATATATCAACTTATGTTTTTTTGAATTTTCTATTTCTAAATTCTTAAAAAAGTTCATTTCGTATCTCCTAAAATGACCCACAGCTTTATCAAATTTTGAATAAAGTTTATTATGAGCTGGTACAAGTATTATTAAAAAACCATTTTTTTTTAATTTTTCGAATGCTTTAATTATTTCATCATTATCTTTTTCAATGTGTTCAAGTACATTCAAATACATAATCGAGTCAAATTTTTGATTTAAATCTTTTGTAAATTTATTGGTAAAACTAAATTTTTCCTCTGGAAATCTTTTTTTTATAACCTCCAAATTTTGAGGATCAATTTCACTTAAGACGAGGCTATTTACTTTATGTTTATAATTATCAGTGAAACTACCAATACCCGCTCCAACTTCCAGTACGCTACCTTTAATAAATTTTTTTATAAGAAGGAATACATATTTTCTCCAAATGGTAGCTTTATCGAACTTGTCTAATTCTGCGCCAGGATATTTCATTTTACTGTTCCTTAAAAGTTGTTAAGTTTGATTATGCAAAAACAAGAAATTTTTAACATATTCATATTATTTATATTATCTTTTTCAGTAAATTACTATTATGGTTCATTAGGAGTATTCCCAATTGATACATTTGCTTTTTTTGACTCGGCTAATTTAATTAATAAAGGTTTACTTCCAATTAGAGACTATTGGACCTCAAATGGTTTTTTAGTTGATATTCTCCAATCTTTTTTCTTTAAGTTATTTGGGGTAAATTGGTTTGCGTATTTATTACATTCATCACTATTAAATTTTATTTTTGCTTACTTAACTTATAGGTTTTTAATTTTTGAAGGCCTAAGTTCAAGAAGCTCTCTATTTTATAGTGCCTGTGTAGCTATTCTTGCATATTCTTCAGCGGGAGTTCCTTTTCCAGATCATCATTCATTAATTCTTTCTATAATTTCTATATATGCATTAATTTATGCTTTCAGAAACAAATCATCCATTTTTATTTTTATTTCATTACTTTTTTTAATTTTAGCATTTTTAAGCAAACAAACTCCAGCCGGAATGTTTTTGATTATGTTTTCGATATATGTAGTTTTATATTCAATTGAAATTAAAAGTTTTTCTTTTATAAAAAACTCATTTATTTTCATATTATTATTAATATTTTCTATTTTAGTTCTTTTAATAATTAACAAAATTGGTATTAAAAATTTTATTATACAATATTTATTTTTTCCTCTTACCATTGGCGTTGAGAGATCCTCAAATTTTAAATTTGTTTTTATTTTAAAAAGCTTTATTGGAGAGTATAAATTTTTTTTATTAGCAATCTTGACAATTTTCTATCAATTTGTGTCTTTAAAAAATAAAAAGTTCGCGAATCTTTTTGAAACCAAAATAGTTTTTTTATTTGTTGTATTAATTGCAATTATAAATCAAGAAATAATGAAAAACCAAAACATTATTTTTTTTCTTCTACCCATAATTTTTGGCATCATTCATAGTCAAATTAAATTAACAAAAAAAATAAATAAAACCGCAATAGTATTATCAATAATTTTAATAAACACTTTTATTACTTTAAAATATCATGAAAGATTTAATATGGATCGCAAATTTATGGATCTACAAAATATAGATAAATCTAATTATATATCTGGTGAAGAAATATCGAGCAACCTCAAAGGGCTTAAGTGGGTTACAAAAGCAAATCAAACCAATTTAAAAGATGAGGTTAACTTAATTAAAAAAAGCATCAAGTATCTGAAGAATAACAAAGACAATAGTATTATAATTTCTGAATACCAATTTATTAATTCAGAAATAGATCATAATATATATTCACCAAATAGATGGTATACAAATGATGGTGTAAGCTATCCTCTGAGTAAAAATATTTACAGAGAATATTATATAGATTTTTTTAAACAAAAGTTATTGGACAAAGATATTAAAAACATTTTTACTATTTTACCGCTAGATCAGAAGTCTTTTGATTTTATATTTAAAAGCAATTGTATTAAATCAATAAGTATAAATAAAATATTATTTAAACATGAATTACTGAATTGTTTTGAGAGATAGTATTTTATTAAGATTTTTTATTTTATTTTTTATTATCTAGTTCTGATTTTATTTTTTTAATAAAGTCATTAAGAAGTTTAGCATCCTCATCGTTTAAAAGATCCTCTTTTTTTATTCCATTTCTTAATTCTTCTCTGATTTTATTTTTAATTTGTTCTGAATTCTCTTTTGAAATTACCTTATTGTAATCTCGTTTTAGTTCGTTTTTAATCAAACCAAACGAAAAATGAATAGCTGCTATAAAAAGGAAAAAAATAAGGATAGATTTATAAAAAAATAATTTCATTTTATATTTTTAAATATTTCATAAATTCTTATACCGTTTATATTCAGTTCGTATATCTTAACAAAATTACTTGGTATATCATACTTTTTATTCAACCTTGAATTTACTTCAGAAATATTATTCTTGTATATAAAATCTGCATTTTCATAATTTTGTCCAATCACATTAAATTTTTTTCTGATATTTAATTCTATACCTTCCAAACTTCTATGCAGAGGGGTATGC
>Ga0208261_1000568_pt1 | contig 14254 bp, 13 predicted proteins | sample Knorr_S7_td_DCM__FD_185595 | JGI IMG/M metagenome (GOLD analysis project Ga0208261, IMG submission 185595) | Marine microbial communities from Southern Atlantic Ocean transect - Knorr_S7_td_DCM_ad_131m_LV_B (SPAdes) (version 3) | ecosystem: Environmental > Aquatic > Marine > Oceanic | place...
TTTAAAAGTACTATATGCGGACGGGCCGTTAGCTTCAACTGGATAGAGCGCTGCGCTTCGGACGCAGAGGTTGGGGATTCGAATTCTCCACGGCCCACCAAAAAGAAAAAGATAATTTTTTTTTTATATAATCCATTCTCTATATTTACTTTTATTATCTATGATGTACTTAGGATAAGTTTCGTCTATATCAACTTTCTCTAAAACTATTTCTCTATTAAACAAATCTTTTTTATTTCTGATTTTATCCTCAATGATCTTTTCATTATTAAACTCTGGTTTGTTATATTCTTTATGAGCATAAGAACTTAGTTTGTTAGATATACCTTTTGGTGTTTTTAAAAATGAAAAATGCCAGCCTCCATTCTCTATTATTTGTGCAGGTCTAGGCTTATCAATTCTGTAAAATGGGTAACTTTTTGTTTTTACTTTGTATCTCAGCCAATTTGGAGATTTTAGATATTTTTTTAAACAAATTTTTGAACCATTCCAAATACTGCTCTTATCTAAGAGATTAAGTTTATAATAAAATATTTTTTGTAAAAATATTCCGTATCTTTTTTTAACAGAGAATTTTTTAATTGCTTCAGGATTTGGTATTTCATCTACATCTGATATCATTATTGCATCATCATTTGCAGCATCTTCAATACCACTTATTATGCAGTTTCTTTGATAATGTTCTAAATCCCAAGTATAGTTACTATCTGGATATTTATCTGCAACAATATATCTTATTTTATGTTTAAATTTATTAAATTTTTTTATATCAAAATTGAGTTTTTTGTTTTTTCCCTGATGATTTTTTTTACCTTCTACCAAAACAAAATAATCTACATAATCATTAAGAATATTTAATCTTAAGTCCAATAATATGTCTTCATCTGCATACATAAAACAATCATACAAAGCCATTTTTACTATTCACCCATATTAATTAGTGTACCTCTTACTCTAGCACCAGAGTATGCCAAATAAAAAGTTGATACTCCAAATACAAAATACGCAATTGAAATTAATATAGATTTAAAGATTTCTGGATAACTTACAATATTATTAAGTAAAATATTTCTCATTTCTTCAAATACATGAACCAAAGGAAGACCATTTGCAATTATTTGCAGGGAGTTAGGCAATATTTCTACCGGATAATATATGCAACCTAGTGGTGCTAGAAAAAATAAACTCGCCCAAGCTATGTTTTCAAATGACGGACCGAATCTAAGTAGTCCAGCAGTAACTAAAAGACCAAGAGTAACTCCAAAAATATATAAACTAAATAATAAAGCTATTAAAGCTGGTCCGATCTCAAATACAGAAACACCAAAAAATGGAATTGCTAATAAGGCAGCTGGTACTAAGCCAATCAAAGATCTGAATACAGCAGTGATTGTTAATGAAGCAATCATCTCACTAATTTTAATCGGAGCAATGAATAAATTTGTAAAATTTCTACTCCAGATTTCCTCTAAAAACATTATATTGTAGCTAATACTAACTCTAAATAAAAAATCGTAAAGAATTGCTGCAGTCAATATTACTCCAACGGTGTTGCTATAGTATTCAGAATTTAATGTAAAAAACTTAGATATAAAGCCCCATAAAAATATTTGAACAGTTGGCCAGTAGATTAAATCTATAATTCTAGGTAAAGAATTACTAATTAAATATATATGTCTAAGACATAATGCATAAATTTTATGCCATCTCATCTTTACTCCTAACTATTTTTAAAAATGTTTCCTCTAAATTAGTTCTGCCGTGTCTACCAATAATTTCTTTGCTTGTACCTTGATCAATAATTTTACCTTTTTTCATCATTATTACACTGTCACATAACCTTTCAACCTCAGCCATATTGTGTGAAGCCAGCAATATTGTCACTTTATTTTTTGATTTATAAGATTGAATGTAGGTACGAACATAGTCACCTATATCAGGATCGAGACTAGCAGTGGGTTCATCTAATAAAAGAATTTCTGGTTTATTAATTAATGACTTAGCCAGAGAAACCCTATTTTTTTGTCCAGAAGATAATTCTCCAGTTTTTTTGTTTACAAAATCTTTTAAATTTAAATCTTCAGTTAATTCATTTATTCTAGAATTAAGATCTTTAACGCCATAAAGTCTTCCGTAAATTTGTAAATTTTGTAAAACACTCAATTTTTTTGGTAACTCTACATAGGGTGATGCAAAATTCATAATACTTAAAAGTTTATTCCTATCAATAGTGTCAATATTTTTGTCTTGAATAATAACCTTGCCGCTTGATGGTTTTATTAATCCCAACATCATCCCAATGGAAGTAGTTTTGCCACAACCATTTGGCCCAAGTAAACCTACAGTTTTATTTGACTCGATATCAAAACTTACATTGTTAACCGCATAAATATTATTGAATTTTTTAGATAAATTTTTAATTTGTATAGACATTACCTAGACGCCCTTTTTAATCTATCATTTATTGCGATCCCTATATTTTTATTAGGGATTTTAACTACTTTTATTTTTTTAAAATTTAATTTTTTAATTTTTCTCATAGTACTATACAGATTTCTTGCTGCTTGATTTAAGTCTCCTTTATAACTTAAATTAAAAATATTATGCCCTTTCTTATATTTTTTCCCAAAAACAATAAATGCGTCTTTATTACTGATAATTTTGCAATTTAAAATTACAGGTATACCAGGTGAATAATGCTTTTTTAACATACCAGGAGAGTAGATTTTCTTATAATTTTTGATTGTATATATTTTTTTACCTAAAACTTTAATTATATCTTTTTTATTAATAGCTCCAGGTCTTGCGACTTCTATATTTTTTACTAAATTTACAACGGTAGACTCGAGCCCAATATTTGATTTACCACCATCGATTATCATCCCAACTTTTTTCCCAAATTCATCTGCTACATCTAAAGCACTTATCGGGCTTAAGGATGATGATATATTTGCGCTTGGCATTGCCAAAGGGAAATTTAATTTTTTAAGTAATTTTTTAGCTATTTTATGACCAGGAAATCTCACAGCTATCGTATTAAGATTTGCGCTTGCTGCAGGACATATTTTAGAGTTTTTTCTTTTTTTAAGTATAAATGTTAAAGGTCCTGGACAAAACTTTTTATAAAGTTTTAAAAAATCTTTATTTATAACAGCATCTTTTTTTACTTTTTCAATATTTTCATAGTGAATAATTAAAGGATTTTTTTTGGGTCTTTTTTTTATATTGTATATTTCTTTAACTGCTTTATACGAGTACGCATTTCCTGCTAATCCATAAACAGTTTCGGTTGGTACACCAATAATCTTGTTTTTTTTTAAAAAATTTTTTGCTTTATTCAAATTTCTTGGTGAATTTTGATATATATTTGGATAGATATTTTTCATATTAAGATTATTATATTTTTTATGAAAACAAAAAATATTCCACCTGATATTAAAAGTAAATCAATAAACGAAGCTAAATCAGAAATATTCGAAATTCTAGAGAAATTGGAAAATAATAAGACTAATTTTGAAGAATGTACCGACGATTACAAAAGACTTTTATCTTTAAATCAACATGTAAATTCTCTCATACAGCAAAAGCTTAATAAAGTTCGGTCTCAAGGAAAGAAAAAATAGATTTAATGCTTAAAACAATTAACAATAATGCCAAAATAATTGATAGGTTTTTAAAAAATTATTTTAAAAAACAGGGACACTCACAACTCCTGACCCCAATGAAATATGGAGTATTATTTGGAGGAAAAAAAATAAGATCAACTATTATTTTTAACATGTCTGAATTGTTTAATTTAAGAAAAAAAGATGTGATAAATATTTGTGGAGCAGTTGAGTGTATTCATTCATATTCACTAATTCATGATGATTTACCTTGTATGGATAATGATAATTTGAGAAGGGGTAAACCAGCAAGTCATATAAAATTTGGAGAATCTACAGCTATTCTTTCTGGTAATTCATTGTTAACAATTGCTTTTGAAATGATTACAGAAAAAAATTACGGCATAAAACTTAATAAAAAAATTTTAATTTTAAATAGGCTGGCAGAATACGTCGGTCATACTGGTATAGCTGGCGGACAATTTTTAGACTTAAGTTATGAAAAAAAAAAAGTAAGTATATCCAAGGTAATTGAAATGCAAAAGAAAAAGACTGGAAAGTTATTTGAATTTTGTTGCCTAGCGCCCGCAATTATTTCAGGAGCAAATAATAAGATTATAAAAGAAATGAGGCTTATCGGACAAGAATTAGGTTTGTTATTTCAGATTACAGATGATCTTTTAGATATAAAAGGAAATAAAAAAGATACAGGAAAACAAGTTAAAAAGGATAAAAAAAGAGGTAAATCAACAATTGTAGATTTACTTGGATATAATAAAACTCTAGAATTTACTTTTAAATTAAAAAAAATGATAATAAAAAGATTAACAAAATATAAAAAAAAAGACGACAAATTAATTAGAACCATAAATTTTATAATTGATAGAAGTTTTTAATGAAACAAAAGTTACTTGATAAAATTAATTATCCATCAGATTTGAGGTTATTAAAGAAAAATCAATTAGAGCAAGTATCTAATGAGTTAAGATCAGAGGTTATTGATGTCGTTTCCGAAACAGGTGGACATTTAGGAGCTGGTCTTGGAGTAGTAGAATTAACAGTTGCTTTACATTACGTTTTTAATACCCCAAAAGATAAATTAGTGTGGGATGTAGGTCATCAGTGTTATCCACATAAAATAATTACTGGAAGAAAAGAAAAAATTAGAACTCTTCGTAAAGGAGATGGTTTATCGGGTTTCACTAAAAGATCAGAGAGTGAATATGATCCTTTTGGAGCAGCACACAGCTCTACATCAATTTCCTCTACATTAGGAATGGTCACGGCAAAGAAACTTTCAAACGATAGTAACAATGTTATTGCAGTAATCGGGGATGGCGCTATGAGTGCTGGCATGGCTTACGAGGCAATGAACAATGCCGGGGCAATGAAATCAAAACTAATTGTAATATTAAACGATAATGATATGTCGATAGCTCGTCCAGTAGGTGCAATGAGCAAGTATCTTGCTAGACTTTTATCAGGTAAAATTTATTTTAGTTTAAGAGAAACAATAAAATTAATACTTTCAGCATTTTCAAGAAGGTTTTCTAAAAGCGCAGGTAAAGCAGAAGATTTGCTAAGAAGTGCTGTAACAGGTGGCACACTTTTTAGTCAATTAGGATTTTATTATATAGGGCCGATAGATGGACACGATGTAAATAATTTAGTAACAATTTTAGAAAATGTTAAAAATTCAAATCATCAGGGACCGATTTTAGTTCATGCAATTACAAAAAAAGGTAAAGGTTATAAGCCAGCAGAAGATTCAGGTGATAAATATCATGGAGTATCGAAATTTAATGTCTTGACTGGCGTGCAGACAAAGGGGAAATCAAAGTCTCCCTCATACACAAAGGTTTTTGCTAATACATTAATTAAGCATGCGGAAAATGATACAAAAATTGTGGGAATTACTGGCGCTATGCCTTCTGGAACAGGTCTTGATTTATTTGAAAAAAAATTTCCTGAAAGAATGTTTGACGTTGGAATCGCAGAGCAACATGGAGTAACTTTTGCAGCAGGTTTAGCGACTGAAGGTTATAAACCTTTTGCTGCAATTTATTCAACTTTCTTGCAAAGAGCCTACGATCAAGTTGTACATGATGTTGCACTACAATCTCTCCCGGTAAGGTTTGCTATTGATAGAGCTGGTTTGGTAGGGGCTGATGGAGCAACCCATGCAGGATCATTTGACATTACTTACTTATCAACTTTACCTAATTTTGTTGTTATGGCCGCAAGTGATGAAGCTGAATTAGTTAGAATGATTAATACATCAGTATCTATAAATGACAGGCCCTCAGCTTTTAGATATCCAAGAGGAAATGGTACTGGAGTTGAGTTACCAAGCATAAAAGAAATACTAGAAATAGGAAAAGGAAAAATAGTTTTAAACGGAAAGCATGTTGCTATATTGAATTTCGGTGCCAGAATAATGGAATGTATCAAAGCTGCAGATGTACTTAAAAAGAAAGGAATCTCGGTAAGTATTTTTGATGCAAGATTTGCAAAACCACTAGACGAGAAAACAATAATTGAATTAGCTTCAAATCATGAGGCAATTATTACTATAGAAGAAGGATCGATTGGCGGATTTAGTTCTCAGGTTACAAAGCTTTTGTCTGACAGAGGATTTTTTGACAAAGGTTTAAAATTTAGATCTATGATTTTACCTGATAAATTTTTAGACCAAGACACTCCAGAAAAAATGTATAGAATAGCAGGATTAGATTCTGAGTCTATTATTCAAAAAATTGAAAATGTTTTAAATTCCAATGTTGTAATTGCAAAAAATAAGAATCTTTCCTAACCACACTGAGCTCTATTCATAAGAAAGTGATCAAGCAAAACACAAGCAAGCATTGCTTCTCCAATTGGAACTGCCCTTATTCCTACACATGGATCATGACGTCCCCTTACAGAAATTTTTACATTTTTACCTTTTTTATCTATTGTTTCTCTACTGTTCACTATTGATGAAGTTGGTTTTACAGCGAAAGAAGCAATAATTTCTTGTCCAGATGATATACCACCAAGTATACCTCCAGCATTATTACTTTTAAATTTAATTTTTCCGGACCCTGATTTCATTTCATCAGAATTTTCTTCTCCAGATAAATACGCTGCATTCATTCCTGCTCCTACATTAACTCCTTTAACAGCATTAATACTCATCAAGGCCCCAGCAATATCTGCATCTAATTTTGAATAAATTGGTGCTCCAAGACCTGGAGGAATACCTTTGGCACGTAACTCAATAATGGCTCCACAGGATGAACCAGATTTCCTAACAGCAAGTAAATATTTTTCCCAAAGTTTAACAGATTTTTTATCAGGACAGAAAAAAGGGTTTTTTCTTATTTCATTATTATTCCAATTATTTTTATTACACCCCATTAAGCCCAGTTGAGTGACAGCACCAATTATATTAAATTTTTTTCCAATAATATTTCTTAAAACTGCTTTTGCAATTGCGCCTGCAGCTACCCTAGAAGCTGTTTCTCTAGCTGACTGACGTCCACCACCACGATAATCTCTGATTTTATATTTTTGAAAATAAGTAAAATCAGCATGACCAGGTCTAAATTTATTTTTAATTGATTCATAATCCCTTGATCTTTTATCCTCATTACGGATTAAAATTGATATTGGAGTTCCTGTAGTTTTTCCATTAAATATTCCTGACAGAATTTCAATTTTATCGGACTCTTTTCTTTGTGATACAAATTTGGTATTACCCGGTCTTCTAAGATTCATGTCTTTTTGAATATCTTTCTCTGATAATGCTATATTTGGAGGACATCCATCCACAATACAGCCAATTGCAGGACCATGTGACTCACCCCATGTTGTAAACCTAAATATTTTTCCAAAAGTATTAAAAGACATCGATAATTAATGTATAAATTATTTTATATAATTTATGAATCAAAAAAATGGCCAAAATTCGTTAGGATTGGATATTTGTTTCGAAGATGAAGCAAATCCTATTGTTTTATTTAAAAAATGGTTCGCAGTAGCTGAAAAAAGCGAAATTAACGATCCGAATGCATTGTCACTGGCAACCTCAACATCTAATGGCATTCCAAGTGTTAGAATGGTTTTACTGAAAGGTTACAGTGAAAAAGGTTTTATTTTTTATACAAATTTTAATAGCAAAAAAGGAAATGATCTTAAAAAGAATCCAAATGCATCAATGTGTTTTCATTGGAAAAGTTTAAGAAGACAGATAAGAATATCTGGAAAAGTTGATGTCGTCGAAGACAAAGTTGCAGACGATTATTATAATTCAAGAGCTTACAGAAGTAGAATTGGCGCATGGGCTTCTTCTCAGTCAAGTGTTATGAAAAATAGAAAAGAATTAATAGAGAGATTTGAGCAGTTTGAAAAAAAATATCCCGATCAAAAAAATGTACCTCGACCGCCACACTGGTCTGGCTGGAACTTAAAACCTGAGCAAATAGAATTTTGGTTAGAGATAAAAAATAGAATTCATGAAAGACTCAATTATAAAAAAGAAAATAATAAATGGGTCAAAGAAATACTTTATCCTTAAAAAGATCTATTAAGACTAAAACTTGTTAGGTTTTGTAAAATTTTTTTCTCTTCTGAATTTTCAAAAATTCCAAGAGCATCGTAAGAAACATTTACAAAGTATTCAGCTCTTTTAAACGTAGCTTCTAGGGCGTTATATTTTTTTATTAATTTTAAAATTTCGTCGAAATCCTTTTTCTCTCTAATATCTTTTTTAAAAAGATTTTTTAAAAAAACTCTTTCAATAGAATTTGACTTTTGATAAACAATAACAACAGGCAACGTTACTTTGCCCTCAAAAAAATCTTTTCCAATTTCCTTACCAAATATTTTTTCTTTAGAGAAATAATCTAAAGCATCATCAGCAATTTGAAAAGCTAAGCCTAAATTTTTTCCATAAGACTCTAAAGCATCTTTCCTTTTATTGTCTAAATTTGATAAACAGGCACCAACCCTTGTTGCTGCAGAAAAAAGAGCCGCAGTTTTCAAGTTTATTATTTTTATATAATTCTCTTCCAAAAGATCTGCCTCACCCTTATGCTGAAGTTGCATAACTTCCCCCTGAGCTATTTTTGTAGAAGTCGATGAAAGAAGTTTTAATATTTCTAAATTTCCATCTTCAACCATCATTTCAAAACATCTGCTTAGCAAATAGTCGCCAACCAAGATAGATGATTGGTTTCCCCAAATATGATTTGGAGTTTTATTACCCCTTCTAACCTTACTTTGATCAATCACATCATCGTGAAGTAAAGTTGCGCTATGAATTAATTCAACACATGCTGCTAAATTTACATCTCTATTGCCTTCAAGATAACCACCAAGTTTTGCAGATCCCATTGTCAAAAGTGCCCTGATTCTTTTACCACCAGAATTCAAGTGATAGTCGCTCATCTTCTTAATTAAGCTAATATCACTTTCAAGTTTTGTTTTGATGAGTTTTTCAACAGAATCTAGCTTGCCATTTAAATGATTTCTTAAATCCAAATAAGCGTTATTTGCAGATTTTTTAAGTGGAATAACTGAACCCATGAATTTTATTATATACTTTTCAAAAATTATTAAATTATTATTTTATACCTCTGTGACGCATGCTAATTTCAACCATGAGTAGCGTAATTTATATTTCATTTTAATTTATGTACTGATATAAGAAATATTATTAATCAAAATTCTTATGTTTTCGTTTTTTAAAAAAAAAATTATTGTTCCACATATTAGACTAGCGGGTGTAATTGGGTCAGCTGGTAGATTTAGACAGGGTATCGATTTTTCAGGTCAACAAGAAATCATAAAAAAAGCTTTTTCTTTTAAAAAGGCCAAAAATATAGCCATTTCAATTAATTCTCCAGGTGGTTCTCCGGTTCAGTCACATTTAATTCATGATTACATAAGACAACTAGCAAAAAAAAATAATAAAAAGGTAATAGTTTTTGCTGAAGATGTTGCTGCATCAGGTGGATATTTAATTGCTTGCGCAGGTGATGAAATATATGCAAATTCAAGTTCAATAGTAGGTTCGATTGGAGTTATTTCAGCTTCATTTGGATTTCAAGACGCTATTAAAAGAATTGGTGTTCAAAGAAGAGTTTATACAGCAGGCAAAAACAAAAGTACTCTAGATCCATTTAAGGAAGAAAAGCCAGAGGACATCGAAAGAATAAAAAAATTACAATTAGAGTTACACTCAGATTTTATCAATTTAGTAAAAAGTAGTCGTGGCTCGAAATTAAAAGATCCTGAAAAAAATAATATATTCACAGGTGAATTTTGGTCAGGATCGACATCTTTAAATTTAGGTCTTATTGATGGCCTTGGAAATGCAGAACAAATCCTGAGAAAAAAATTTGGTGAAAATATTGAAATTAAAAAATTCGAAAAACAAAAAGGTTTCTTAGCAAAAAGACTTTCGTCATCATTAGATAATCAAGTTGATAATATTATAAGCACAATTGAAGAAAGAGCTCTGTGGCAAAAATTTGGTTTATAGATGCCAAAAAAAATAAAAAAAAATAAAAATTTATCATTTCAAAATTTAATATTTAATCTACAAAAATTTTGGGACAAACAAGGATGCATTATTTTACAACCATACGATTTAGAGGTTGGAGCTGGAACTTTCCATCCAGCAACTACCTTGCGTTCCTTAGGGACAAGACCATGGAGAGCAGCCTATGTTCAGCCATCAAGAAGGCCAACAGACGGTAGATATGGAAAAAACCCAAATAGATTGCAACACTATTACCAATTTCAGGTCATAATAAAACCATCTCCAAAAGATATAAAACAACTATATTTAAAAAGTCTGGCAGCTATTGGAATAGACTCTAAAGATCATGACATTAGATTTGTCGAAGATGATTGGGAGAGTCCAACTTTAGGTGCAGCAGGTCTCGGTTGGGAAGTATGGTGTGATGGAATGGAAATAACTCAGTTTACTTATTTTCAAAAAATGACAGGAATAGAATGTAAACCAATATCAGTTGAGCTTACTTACGGTTTAGAGAGAATTTGCATGTTTGTGCAGGGAAAGAAAAATGTATTTGATATTGATTGGAATGATAATGGTGTGAAATATAAAGATGTTTATCTTCAATCCGAAAAGGAATTCTCCGCTTATAATTTTGATCATGCAAATACCGAGTCATTGCTTAAAAATTTTGAAATTGCAGAGCAGGAATGTAAGCATTTATTAAACCAAAAACTTCCCTTGCCAGCTTACGATCAATGCTTGAAAGCAAGCCATATTTTTAATTTATTAGATGCTAGAGGAGTAATTGCAGTAGCAGAAAGAACCGGCTACATAAACAGAATAAGAGAACTTGCTAAAGGCGCAGGAGCAGGCTGGTTGGAAAACCAAGACTAATAATGTCAGAACTTTTTATTGAATTTTTTAGTGAGGAAATACCACCAAATTTACAAATAAGCGCAAGAAACCAACTAAATAAGTTTTTGATTAAAAATTTATCTGAAACAAACTTAAAATACAAAAACTTTGAGATTTACTCTACCCCAACAAGAATAGCAGTATGTATTTCTGGATTGCCAGAAAAAATCAAAATACTACCGGTTGAGATAAAAGGTCCAAAAGTAGGGGTTCCTGAAAAAGTTTTAGAAAATTTTGCTAGATCAAGATCTGTAAATTTAAGTGATTTGAATGAGAAAAAAACAGAAAAAGGAAATTTCTATTTTGTTAAAATCAAGGGAAAAGAAATTAATAGTGAAGATGAATTAGTCAAATGTATTTTAAAATCTTTGAGCGAAATATCTTGGAAAAAATCAATGAAATGGTCTGATTATGAAATGAGTTGGGGTAGACCATTAAGATCAATTTTGGCAATTTTTGGCAATAAAGTGCTCAAATTTAACTATGAACATCTTGAGGCTTCAAATTTTACGCAAATAGAGGAAAATTCATCAATAATTCAAAAAAAAATTAATAATTTTTCTGAGTATAAGAGAATTTTAAAAAGCTATTCAATAATACTTGATCATACAGAGAGAGAAAAAATGATTTCTGATAAAATTACATCAATATCTAAAAAAAAATCATTTAAAGTTTCTATTGATCAAGCTTTACTTACAGAGGTAAGTAATTTGGTAGATAGGCCGAGTATTTTATTAGCTCAGTTTGATAAAAATTATTTAAAATTACCACCAGAAGTTATTAGATCAACCCTTCAAACTCATCAAAGATATTTTACTTTAGTTGATCACAGAGACAGAATAAGCAATGAATTTATTGTAGTAACAAATAAAAAAGATGAAAAAAAAATAATTAAGAGCGGAAACGAAAGAGTTGTCGATGCAAGACTTTCTGATGCAAGCTTTTTCTGGGAAAAAGATAAGTCTTTAAATTTAATTAAGCAAATTAACAAATTAAAAAATATAGCATTTTATGAAAACCTGGGTTCAATTTATGATAAAACACAAAGATTAAGAAAAATGTCTTACTTTATTTCTGATCAACTTGATCTTAGAAAAGAAAAAATTGAGATAGCAGCATCTATATGTAAGTCCGATCTAGTATCAGGTCTGGTTGGAGAATTTCCGGAGCTTCAGGGAATTATGGGAAAATATTTTGCATCATCCCAAGGATTTGAGGAGGACGTATCTAGAGCAGTTAGTGAACACTACTTACCAATTAGTATTTCATCACCAGTTCCAAAAAAACCTACTAGTTACGGCTTATCTATAATAGACAAATTAGATACTCTTGTTGGTTTCTTTTTGATAAATGAAAAACCAACAAGTTCAAAAGATCCTTTCGCACTTAGACGCTCTGCTATTGGGCTTTTGAGAACTATAATTGAGAATAATTTAACAGTTGGTATACGAGATCTTATTGATTATTTAATTAAAATCTACAACGATCAGGGTGTGAAGGAATTAAATCAAAATACACAAAAAGAAATCATAAAATTTTTAAGCGATCGGATGAAAAATATTTTAAAAGAAAAAAGAATAAGACCTGACATAATTGATGCTTCAGTAAGTTCACATACCAACGATGACTTTCTCGAACTTTATAAGAAGACAATTGTTATGAATAAATTTATATCAAAAGATCTTGGTAAGAACGCCGTTTCAACTTATAAAAGAGCATCTAATATTCTTGAAAGAGAAAAAAATATATCAAAAAATGGACCAGATGCTGTTTTATTTAAACAAGATGAAGAAAAAGAACTCTTTGATAAAATTAACGATATTAGAAAAGCTTTTTCTTTTAAAGAAAGAAAAGAGAATTATGAAAATCACCTTAAACTTTTATCAGAAACTAAGTTATCCACCGATAGATTTTTTGATAATGTTAAGGTAAATGACGAAAATAATGATATTAAAAATAATAGATTAGAACTCTTGCAAAGACTTTGTTCTACATTTAATACTTTTATAGATTTTTCGAAATTGGAAGGTAGTTAATGTCAAAGTTCATATTTAGTTTTGGTGATAAAAAAACAAAAAAAATATTGAATTCTAGAAATATTTTGGGAGGCAAAGGAGCTAACCTCGCTGAAATGGCAAGATTAGGTTTGCCGGTCCCACCAGGGTTCACTATATCTACAAAAATGTGTGAAATTTTTTACAGTAGCAATAAAAAGTTAAGTCAAAAAATATGCAGTGAAATAAAAAAAGAATTAAAAAAAATTGAAATTAAAACAAAAAAGAGATTTGGTGACACTAAAAATCCCCTGTTAATATCAGTTAGATCAGGCTCAAGGGTTTCTATGCCTGGTATGATGGATACAATTTTGAACCTAGGATTAAATGATAAAACCGTTGAAGCTTTATCTAAAAAAACTTCTAACGAAAGGTTTGCCAAAGATAGTTACAGAAGATTTATACAAATGTACGCAAATGTTGTTTTAGGGATAGAAAGTTATTTATTTGAAGAAATGATTGATAATTATAAACTCACCAAAGGTGTTTTGTTAGACACTGAATTAAACTCAGAAGATTGGGATGGCCTAATTAAAAATTTTAAAAGAATAATATTTGAAAAAACTAAAAAGGATTTTCCACAAGATGTATACGAACAACTTTTTGGAGCAATTAAAGCAGTATTTTTATCTTGGGAGAGTAAAAGAGCAAAAACTTATAGGAAACTTAATCAAATACCAAGCAATTGGGGTACAGCTGTAAACGTTCAATCTATGGTTTTTGGAAACATGGGAAATGATTGTGCTACTGGAGTAGCATTTACAAGAAACCCATCTACAGGAGAAAATAAATTTTTTGGTGAGTATTTAATTAATGCTCAAGGAGAGGATGTTGTAGCAGGCAGCAGGACCCCAAGATACATTACTAAAAAAGCAAAAGAAGATGCCAAAGCTAAAGAAAAGTCAATGGAAGAAGTTATGCCAAAAGTTTTTAAAGAATTAAAAAATATATTTATCAAACTCGAAAAACATTACAAAGATATGCAAGATATTGAGTTTACAGTAGAAAATAATAAATTATGGATGTTACAAACTCGAAATGGAAAGCGTACAGCCAAAGCTGCAATTAAAATAGCTGTTGATATGGTAAGCGAAAAATTAATTTCGAAAAAAGAAGCAATTTTAAGAATAGATCCAAATACATTGGATACTCTTTTACACCCTACATTAGAT
>Ga0208261_1000570_pt1 | contig 14186 bp, 15 predicted proteins | sample Knorr_S7_td_DCM__FD_185595 | JGI IMG/M metagenome (GOLD analysis project Ga0208261, IMG submission 185595) | Marine microbial communities from Southern Atlantic Ocean transect - Knorr_S7_td_DCM_ad_131m_LV_B (SPAdes) (version 3) | ecosystem: Environmental > Aquatic > Marine > Oceanic | place...
ATTTTTCATCTATATACAAAAGGTTAAATATTGATTATACGATTAAGGAGTTGGATTGGATTGTACCAGGAGAATCTGCTGCACAGGAGATGTTAGAATTTTTTATAAATAATAAGTTAGAGGAATATGATGAAAAACGAAATGATCCAAATTACCAACAGTTATCAAATCTAAGTCCCTACATACATTACGGTCAGATATCTGCACAACATATAGCATTAAAACTAGAATTAGCGGATAATACAGATAGTTTTTTAGAACAATGTATAATCAGAAGAGAGTTGTCAGATAACTTTTGTTATTATAACAAACAATATGATGACTTTAACGGGTTTCCAGAATGGGCAAAAAGCTCTCTAAATGATCATCGAAAAGATGTTAGAGAATATATATACTCAAAGGAAGAGTTTGAAAATTCTGCTACACATGATCATCTTTGGAATGCTGCACAAAATGAAATGAGAATCAAAGGTAAAATGCATGGTTACATGAGGATGTATTGGGCAAAAAAGATTTTGGAATGGAGTAGTGAACCTGAAGAGGCTTTACAAATAGCAATAGATTTAAATGATAAATATTCTATTGATGGTAGAGATCCAAATGGATATACAGGAATAGCATGGAGTATTGGAGGTGTGCATGATCGTCCGTGGTTTGAACGTCCTATTTTTGGTAAAATAAGATATATGAATTATAACGGATGTAAAAGAAAGTTTAATATTAATAACTATACAAAATTATATAGTAATCGCTCATAACGCTCATTATATATTGACTTATTACTCTTATTATTATTAGGTTCGTGCCATGAAATTATACACTTTAAGCTCAACTCAGTTTATAGAAAAATCTATTGATGAAGTATTTACTTTTTTTTCTAAACCTGAAAATCTATCTGTAATTACACCTTCAAAACTTGGATTTAAGATTTTAACTCCGACGCCTATTGAAATGGGTCCTGGTCGTATTATAGATTATCAAATATATCTTTTAGGAATTCCTATTCACTGGCGTACGTTGATCACAGATTATAATCCGCCTAATATGTTTATAGATCAACAAATAAAGGGACCATATAATATGTGGCATCATACACATACTTTTCATAAGGTTGAAGGTGGAGTTGAGATAAAAGATAAAGTAGTTTACTCAATTCCTTTTGGTATTTTAGGGCGAATACTTAATTATCTTTGGATAAGAAAAGATTTAGAAAATATTTTTGTTCATCGCAAAAAAGTAATTGATAAACTTTTTGAAAATAATGATTTCAAATCATATACTTAAGTTTCAATAACGGAGAAATAATTATGAAAGTTGCATTATTTGGCGGAACTGGATTCGTAGGAAGCTACCTTACGGAAGAGCTGTTAAACAATAAGCATAAACCTGTACTTCTTGTAAGGTCAGGTTCTGAAAATAAAATAACTAATTCAAATGAATGCACAATAAATATTGGTGATGTTTCCAATAAAGAAATAATTGAAGATACAATCAAAGGTGCAGACGCAGTTATTTATAATATTGGACTGATCAGACAATATCCCAGAAAAGGAATTACATTTGAAAATACACATTTTGAAGGAGCCAAGCTTTGCATTGATACAGCTACTGAATTAGGTGTCAAACGTTTTATCTTAATGAGTGCTAATGGTGTCAAATACGAGGGTACAGAATATCAGTCTACAAAATTTTTAGCAGATCAATATCTTAAAAACTCAACACTAGATTGGACAATCTTCCGACCATCTCTAATTTATGGAAATCCGAAAGGAAAGATTGAATTTTGCACTCAATTACGTGATGATATGCTTAGTCTGCCTTTGCCAGCTCCACTATTTTTCAGTGGAATAAATATAAAAAATGCAGGAAAATTTTCAATGTCTCCTATTCATATCTCAGATGTTGCTAAATTTTTCGTTCAAAGTATAGATATGAAAAATACATTTGGTAAGATTTATAATTTAGGTGGTCCGCAATCTTATAATTGGATAGAAATAATAGATACCATCTCAAATGCATCCTCGAAAAATAAATGGAAGATACCTGCCCCTGTAGAGCCAATCAAACTTGCAGCAACTCTACTTGAATGGCTACCATTCTTTCCAATAACAAAGGATCAATTAACAATGTTATTGGAAGGAAATACTTGTGATTCAAGTTCTACATTTGATGAATTTAAAATTCAACCAACAGAGTTTTCTGTTGAAAGTTTATCCTACTTATCAGCTAATTAGCATTATTTTTTAAAATTAAGAAAGAAATCAATTAGTTATGACAACTTCAAAAATGATTAAAAGTTTGATCTTTATCCTAATTAGCGGATTGCTTTATGCTCAAAATAATAGTATCTCAGGATTCATAACTGATCAAGAAAATGGAGAAGCATTAATTGGTGCAAATGTTTTCATTCAGGAAACAGGTAATGGAATGTCAACAGATAGAAATGGTTATTATGTTCTACAAAATATTTTACCAGGTAATTATAAATTAATCGTTTCATATATAGGTTATACTACCTTGAAACAAGAAATTAATATCGTTGAAAATGAATCAATTAAATTGGATTTATCATTAATTATAGAAGCACTTGAGATTAATGAGGTTGAAGTATCTGCAGAAAAACTACAACGAAAAAACAATATTCAACCCAGTAGAGTAAACTTATCCCCAAGAGTAATTAAAGCAGCTCCATCTTTAGCAGAACCAGATATTTTTCGTACTATTCAAGCGCTACCTGGAGTTTTAACAAATAATGAGGCCAGTACAGGTCTAGTAATTCGAGGCGGAAATACAGATCAAAACCTTATTCTTTTGGATGGTATTACGGTTTATAACCCAACGCACTTTGGTGGAATATTTTCAAATTTTATAGTAGATGCAGTCAAAGAGGCCGAACTGATTAAAGGTGGGTATAATGCTGAATATGGAGGAAGACTATCAGCAGTATTAAATGTTTTAAGTAGAGAAGGCAATCGTAATTATTTCCAAGGAAAAACTAGCATTTCATTATTATCTGCGCAAACTACACTCGAAGGGCCATTTTATAATGGAGCATGGTTATTATCTGGTCGAAGAACATACTTTGATTATTTATTACCTAAAATTCTACCTCCAAAAACAACAGAAAATATACCTCCATATTATTTTTATGATCTTCAAGGACATTTATTTTCTGATTTAAATGAACGAGATAGAATTTCATTAAGTATTTATAGAGGAATTGATGATTTAATTTTTAATACACTTGGTTTAACTGCAGATTGGGGTAATAACACTTACAGTATGTCTTTTCGTAGAGTATTTAATGAGAAATTAGTAGGTAATTTTCTTGCTGCATCAAGTGAATTTTTTACCAATTTTAATTTAGGTGGTGAAGATGGATTAAAAAGTGCGAATAAAATTATTGATCAAACCCTTTCATCAAATTTAACACTTTTTCAATCTTCAAAATCTGAATTGCGTTCTGGAATACAGATAAAGCAACTTGATTTCAAATATTTAAATACATTTTTAGAAGATACATCTTTTTACATACGTGAACGACCCATAGAAGCCAGCATTTATACTAAGTTAAAATGGAAAGTTTCTTCAAGTTTTATTTTTGAACCAGGTATCAGATATAATTACTACAGTGTATACTCAAATACTCCATATATTGATCTTAGAATGGGTTTAAAACTTCTGCTTACAGATGATCGGTATATTAATTTCGCAGTTGGAAATTATCATCAATTTATCCAGACGGCTCAAGATGATTATAATCCTTCAATATTAGATAATTGGTTGGCCGTAGATAATTCAGTTGATCCAGCAAAGGCACAACAAGCTGTTATTGGCTATGAAGAATATATAAATGACATTTATAAAATTCAGGTTGAAGCTTATTATAAAGAATTACAAAATATGTTGACATTTGAAAACCTGACTTCATCAACTGATGCAGACGTTTCTGATGATAAAATTAGTGATTCTTTTACACCTGCTGATGGATATGCGTACGGAATTGAACTTTTCGTTCAAAAGACATTTGGTAAGCTTACTGGTTGGGTCGCGTATACAAATTCTGTTGCTAGAAAAATTATGACAAGCCAATTAAATGGAATCAAAGAAGAATATTATACTAATTGGGATAGGTCGCATGTTTTAAATATTTTAGGTAATTATACATTTAATAAAAAATGGGAATTAAACTGGAAATGGACATGGCAGACTGGACAAGCCTTTACACCTATACTAGGATACTATGTTGAAAAACTACCTGGAGATCCTAACTCCACTTTTAGTACTATACCTGGTACAAGAAATAGTGGAAGATATCCAGTATATGATCGATTAGATTTTGGAATTGTTCGACATGGAAAATTCTTTGGACGTAATGCAGATTTCTTTTTTCAAATTATAAATACTTATAACAAAAAAAACATATTTACATATATTTATAACTTAGGAAGTGTAAATAACGGAAAAGATGATGATGGAGATTGGGTCGAATTAGATCACGATACTAATGGTAATGGCCTCCCAGACGTAGGTGAAACAAATGTTGATGAAGAAGATGAAGGTCGTATTCAGGAAAAAGCTTTAAGCCTATTCCCAGTAATACCTAGCTTGGGATTTACTATATATTTTTAATGATGAAAAGAATACTATCAATTTTCGCTTTTATGTTATTTTCATGTTCTATTAATGATGATCAAGTCACGTATGAAGAAAAAATTGTATTATGGGCAAATCTCCGGTCCAATTTTCCACTAATTGATACTGTTTTCGTTTCTAAATCTGCAAGTTTGAATGAGAACATACCTTCAAAAGATTTATGGATTCAAGATGCACAAGTACACATAATTGGAGATACTGTAAATTTATACTTATATCCTATTCCAGGAGCTGCAGGAAGATACTTCACAAATTCTAATTATATTTTTAAGGGAGGTGAAACCTATAAAGTACAAGCTGTTGTTGGTGACGATACCGTATCTGGAGTAACGACTATTCCTGAAAAAATGGAGATTAGTGCAGAGCCGCAATCTATCTATAACTGCAAAGATAACAACTATAATGTTCCTGAAGTAAATATTAATAATTACGATCCGTGGTCATTCCCGCCAATAACTGGTGCAATTGATACTTTAACGCTCCAACAGGGAGAATGTTTTACTGAGAGTTTTGCAAGCTACCCTCTATTTAAGATTAATTTTAATGAAGAAGACTATCAAACTGTACGTATTATGACATTTGCATTAGAAGCGGACTCGGTTGATCTTGAACCTTATACAGATACCAATAATGATGGTATTTGGAACACCGATGAATATTTTGATGATTGGAATCAAAATGGCTTACGTGATAGTTGTTTTATTAATTTGATTTATGATACTACATATAAGGATGTGTATGAACTATGGAAAGAAACTTACCCTCGGGGATCAAATGCAGATCTAGGATGGAAAAAGAACACCCCATTTAGATATAATCCTTGGCCATGGAATGTAGAAACTTCACCTGTAAGCATGACGTGGTTATTTTATGATTATTACGGATTACAACTAATTACTTTTCAAGCAACAGATGATGCAACTTTCAATTATTTCCAAGGACTCCCAGAATTCAATCAATTTGTGATGCCTAATTCAAATATTGTTAATGGATACGGGCTCGTTTCAAGTTCTGCTTCTAAATCATTTCTTATTTATCTAATAAGAGATGATTCTAATAATCCCTGATATAATTATTAAAAACTCTTTTATTTAAGTAACAAAAGTTTCTTTGTCTCAATCAGATTTGAGGTATTAATTCTAATAAAATATATTCCACTAGAATGAGAGTCTGACAACCAAGTAATTTTATGCTTCCCTTGTATAAGTTTACTATCAATTAATGTATCGACAGTCTTGCCATTCATATCAATTATTTCTACTTTGACTTTTGTACTATGATTTAATGTTAAAATAATATTTGTTATTGGATTAAAAGGATTTGGATAAGCATCACTTATCGAAAAGAATTCCGGAAGTGTTTCCTTATCAACACTTACTATAGTTTCACCATATAGCTGATCTTTATATTCCCATTGTTCATGTAGTGGCCACTGGTCATATGTATGATCACTATATACTCCAACCATATTTATAAATCCACTTTGTCCTGGTGGATTAATATTGTAATCAATAATCTCGCTTTCACTTAACTCAAGAGCGTATTGATACGTTCCATGATCATTTATAGCATATGGAATATTCTTTACATCATCAAGACTCATTAAATTATGAGATGCAATATAATCTGTAATTAAATTATTACGATCGCACAGAGATACTCCATTTATCCAAGGACCTAGATCGCCATTGTTCCACCAGGCAACTGGCTTATTATTATAATTTGCAAAATATCCTATTGAAGAGTTATCACCTTGTGGAAGGTCTTCAAAATCTATGAAACCACCCCACTCTTCTGACCCATCTCCTTTATGGGGTAAATATGGATGTATTCCATCACTACGATCCTGATGTAAGCCTCCATGCCAATATCCAATGTTCCCATCCCGATCAATTACAATATAATTAAATGACATTGGTGCAAGTTTTATTGCATCTTGGAATTCTTCCATATTAGTAGCTTTCATTGCATTGTAAAGATAATTCGTGCTCTCAATCTCTTTTTTCCAAAATGTCATTTTATAAGAATAGACTTGATTAGAAGGCAAATAAGCAGAGAAAACTGGGCCGTGAATAGTTCTATAATGTGTAAAAATTTCATATCCAAAAAAACTATATATTGTATCTGTTATTACTTCAAAGTCTAGCCATTCTCCATTATGCCAATAACCATCTTCAAAATTTTGGCTTTGAGTAGAATCTATATATACATCAACATTATCACTAACACCGCTAGTATTAGTCCATCCCATATAGTTTGAATGTCCTATCACAACCCCTGGGAAACCTGGTATGCTTAATCCTCCAACATGTAAATCTGGAGATTGAATTTCTACCTCCATTGTCCTGGATGTCTCATCATAATTCGGACCTCCCATTTGAGGACAGCCAAGAATCATAGAATTGCCAGTTGAAGACTTAGATGAGCCTATTGCAGCGGAAAAACTGCCCAGTTTAAATATTAAGCCATTCTCCTCAGCAATTTGCCTTATTTCCTGCCTGTGTAATTCAACTTCCTCCGCAATATGATCTGGTATAACCATACCAGAATAAGTCCAATTACGGTTAATCGCCCTTCCATCATCCATTAATGTGGTAGTGCATGTGCTATCATTTACAGGCCTATTCTGATTAAACCAATTCCAACCATTATCTTGTAATTCTGTAAGTCGTATCAATTCTTCACCTCCAAACATGCCAAACAACCTTGCAAAATATACTGCAAAGGCTAATGAATGATGTACTTCCCAGGGTTCAAATTGTGTTGTAAGATATTCTATAGGTTTATATTTAGAGGGATTCACTGACATTGAATCAGCATATGTATTTATACCTTCAACATATGCTATAATTAATTCTTGCACTTCGATATCTAATTCTGAAAACATTTCATCATACTCTAATCTAGTATATCCTAAACGACGGATATCTTTATCAAAATTCATCATCTGATCGCCAAACCATTCACTTAACCTACCAAGGGCTCCTCTCCTATTTAAATCCATTTGATAAAGACGATCTTGTGCTTCAGCAAAACCTTGTCCATATGAAACAGCATAATCATTATCTGCAACTATATGAGGCACGCCAAAATCATCACGATGTATAAAAATAACTGAACCATCTGGAGCTACAAGTGTCATATCATCTGCAACTATTATTGAAAACAAAACAATAATTAATATACTAAATCTTCTCATTTTTTCTTTTTTTCCTTACGCTCATTTTTTAAACGTTTATTTAATTCCATTATTTTTTCACTACCTCTATACCATGGAGGTAAGTTGTCAAAATCAGGAATACCATCATCAATTAATGCTCTTGAGCTTTGTTTATTAGAATATTTATTACTCTTAATTGCTCCAGCGCATATAAATATTAAATCAGAGTCTTCATCAGCCTTTAACGCCCTTTTGCTTTGAGGGTATACGTTGATAAAATCTCCTTTTGTTATTGGAATATCTTCACCATCAATATGAATGATGCCATTTCCATTAATTACCATATAAACTTCTTCTTGCTCTTTATGTTGATGCATGAAGGTATATCCTTTACCAGCTGGAAGTCGGGTAACAGTTAAGCCCAAAGCACTAAGCCCAATTTTATCCTTTAAAAAAGTTAACCAATTAGGAGGGTTTTCAAGATCCAGGTTTGTTTTTTTATAACCTGGCATATTACTATGATTAATTGAGAATCAACCGATCATCTACAAAAACTATATTAAGTTTCTGTAGCATTAGCATGGATTTCGATTCTTTCTTTTTTCTAATATATTCTGTAAATGGCTCAATAAGAAGATCAAGCAGGTAAATATTAGGATTTCCAACTAGATCCTCAAGAACTTCTGCATCCATACGTCTAAGTTGTTTTAATTCTTCCCAAACTTTATCATAATATTTTTCAAAACTTTTTAATAACGGCTTAGAATAAAATGAGAAACGATCATATTCATTAATTAACCATAATTCTTCATCATTAGGGTCATACATGTTATCTTTTATCATTTTTCTAACCAAAGTTTCTACTTTGGCTTTATTTCCTTTATAGGGTGATTTCTTTGCCATTACTAATAACCTAAATTCCTTCGTCTACTTTTCATTTAATTAAGTATATAAAGTATTTAAGTAATGATACATGGGCAAGTTTTTTTATAAAAAAAAAATTATTTTTTTAATGCAAGTGTTAGCCCATCTCCTATAGGAAGAAGACTTATATCTACTCTAGAATCCTTATGTAACTTTTTATTAAGAGACCTAATAGATTCTGTATCAATATCATTAATACGTATATCAGCAACATCTCCACTCCATAATACATTATCTATCGCAATTAATCCACCTGGACGCAGGAGTTGTAAACACATCTCATAATAATTATCATAATTTATTTTATCTGCATCAATAAATGAGAAATCAAACGTATTGGACATGCCTTTATCAATTAATGTTTTTAGTGTATCTATAGCAGGACCAATTCTTAAATCGATTTTATTTCTTACATTTGCATCTTCCCAATATTTTTCAGCTATATCAGTATATTTTGTACTTATATCACAAGCGATTATCTTCCCATCATGTGGCAATGCTAGTGCTACACATAATGAACTGTATCCAGTAAATACACCAACCTCAATTGTATTTTTTGCATTCATAATTTTAATAAGTAATTGCATAAATTGACCCTGCTCAGGAGAAATTTGCATATTACGTTGTTCCATCCTATAAGTGTGAGCACGTAAAGAAGACAAGTTTTTATCCTCTCTTAATGAATTATCACATAGATATTTATATATGGAATCAGTTATTGAAATTGTTTGATTACTCATAATTATACCTCAAAATAAAATACATACTTATAAATTAAAGTAAATATTTACTCCAGTTAAAATTGTTGTAATGCTTCTTTGTTCAATGGGCTTTTTCCATACATCTTCTAAACCATAATGTAACACTATTCTAAAGCCAATTTTTTCAGTTACTCCAAATGATATACCCGTAAGGATACCATAATCAATATTGAATTCTTCAGGTGTAACAGTTATAGAACTTCCAGTAGAATATGATTCAATTGCACTTAATGGGTTTGCAAGATAAACGCCCCCCATAAATCTTATTTTCCCAATATTTATTGGGTAATAAGACTCAATGTTTAAGTACGAAATATTTAATGTAGTATCAATGTCTGAAAATCCATTAATAAACCCCCCATTTATATAACCGATACTAGTAATTAAAGGTCCAATTTTACGTTCAATTGCAAATGAAAGTGATTTTATATCTCCAGACCATTCTTGTATTTGTTCATCCTGATGGAAGACATTTGAATGATTAAATCCACCAATTAAAGTTATTCCAATTTCAGCTTTTATAGTTGAACAAAAAATTAATATAAATAAATATGTTTTATTAAATCTCATAATTTATAAGACAGTATATAATCTTTTTTAACTTTCTTTACTTATTGATAGTCTAAAGACTAAATTCAATTAAGGAGAAAATAATGAATAAACTACTACCAATAACAATTTTTAGTTTACTATTTATAATAGGATGTGAAAACTTTTTTGGAGATAGAAATGATTCTGGTGATCCATATGCATACGATATGCTACTATATGATTTAGAACAGGATTTGGCATTATCTTCAAAACAAATATCTGACAGTAAAGATTTTTTAAGAAATGGTCGTGATTTTTTTCCAGATAATGCTTCTCTATGGAAATTAGCTTCATATCTTCAACAAAACTTAACTCAAGAACAAAAAGAACGGTTACTTTCGCCACCAGAGGATCTTATATCTGAAGAAATAACTGAAGAAAATGATTACCATCATAAACGTCTTCGTCATCATCACCGCATGGATGAATTTATTCGTTCAATACTTAGTGCAGATCAATTATCAGATTACAATGAAATGGTCACTTATAAGAAGGATGCTCTAGATGAGGTTTATAATGATTTAAAAGCTGGATCGCAGACAAAAAAAGAAGCATATCGGGAAATGATGGGTGTTATGGAATGGTTTCGAGCTGCAATGGATAAGCTTTTAACAGATGATCAAAAATCCCTTTTAGAAGAAATGCACAAACAAAAAGATGACCATTGGCGTAAAAGTAAAGGTGGATATGGTAAACATGCAAAAAACCATGAAAAAATGAAACAAGAAATGTATGATGTCCTTGTTATGTCTGCAGAACAAATTTCAACTCTTGAATCTCTTGAAGCATCATTTAAATCATCATTAGAATTATTACATGATAACTTTGTTAATGGTGTTGTTGATTATACCCCTGAAGAATATATACTAAGCGTTGGGAGTATTATCGATTCATTTCATGAAGATAAAATTACCATTTTTGATACAGTTCAATTAGAAATTATTGAAATTCATCGTGCAATAGCTCGTCGATTTATGAAGCACTCCCGTTGGGGTCATAAAGGTAGGTAAAAAAAATTCTAATAAAAAAAGGGGGTAAAATCCCCTTTTTTATTCTTTTTTTCTTCCAAGATGAGGTTCATAATATGAAGATGAATATTTTCTTAAATGTTTAATTATTTCTTTTGAAACTTCATCAAATTCTTCTTGAATTAGCCAGTGCCCAGCATAAAGCTCTACAAAATTATAGGGTCCTTTCATATACTTCTCGCTTAATTCAACAGATTTTCTTCCAATTGCCATATCCATGTTTCCCCAAATTAGTAAAGTAGGTACTTCCACATTACCAAATTGAATATAGTCACTTGGGTTTCTTTTGTTCCCAATATTTGCGCGATACCAATTCAATGCTGAACGTAGGGCGCCACGTTGACGAAATACTTTTAAATATGCATCAATTTCTTCATCTTCATGTGCCCTCCAAATCTTTTTAAGATTTTTATAATTGTTGAATGACATATATAATTCAGGAATAAACGGCATATTAAAAAATCCTATATATCTACTTTTTTTTTGCTGATCTAAATCATTCCTATAAGCCTCTTGAAATGCTTTCATATGTGGTATTGATAGCGATGTCCAGCTATATAACTTATTGCTATGTTCAGCTACAAATGCCCATCCTACAGAAGAACCCCAATCATGACCTATAAGATGATATCGTTTTAAATTATAAGCATCAACTATAGCAAGGACATCGCTCACTGTATGCTTAAGAGTATATTCTTTAATGAGTGTTGGTCTAGCATTTGGGCTATAACCACGTTGATCTGGCGCTATAACACGATAACCTTTATCTACTAATACATCCATTAATTTAATCCACATGTATGATGTCTCTGGAAATCCATGAAGTAATATAACTGTCTCCCCATCGTTCTCCATCCCTCCAATCCTGCAATTCAATACATATTCACCATTCTTTATCTCAGCGAACCACTCATCATTAATAATTACTTCTTTAACGGAATTTGAATTATTTATAGCCATAATTGTAGATAAACTAAAAAAGATTATAGTAATAGATTTGATATAATTATGAATCCATTTAATCAAATCGATTATCCATTCAATTATTAGGAAAATAAATGTCGGTTTCTAGCTATCCAACTATAAATTAATTCTGATATAAATCTAAAAGGTGGTATCCATTTATAAAGGATAAAGAATATTCTAGCTTTATTAGAAGAATAAAATAATTGAAAAATTGCTTCTGCCCCCTTGGAAGTCTTATCATCAATATTAATAAAGTGTACCGATTTTAAACATGCAGCTCTAGTAACATAGCTAAAATCTAAAGGAATATTTTGTAAAGGAATAAATGTTACATGATCTCCTGTTGATATTTTGAATTTATTTGCCCATTTTATACAAAATTGACATTCTCCATCATATATTAATAGAGGACGTTTGTCAAAATTATTCATTTATTTCTATGGTATTCTTCATATCCACCATCAAGGCTGAAAACTGTTTTGAATCCATTTTGGACAAAATATTCTGATGCCCCTTTACTGCTATTACCAACATAACAATACACCAATAGATTTACGTCTCTATCTGTTTTCTCCAAAAATTGATCAATATTATTATTTGAAATATTAATCGATTCAGGAATATTTCCATCTTCATAAGATTGGCTATCTCGAATGTCAACTATAACTGTATCAGGATTATCTAATAGCGCCCTAGCTTCATCTAAACTTATACATTTATAACTCATATTAATTTATTAGAATATATAAATAAGTATTGTTTATTAAGTATTCAGATAAAAAACTAGCCACGAATATATACTAGCTCATGATTATCTGATTGATCAGGTTGAAATTCATAACCATTATCATTAAAACTATGTAAATCTTCAATGGATTGAACTCTATTCTTAATAATATATTTAGACATCATTCCCCTAGCTCGTTTTGCATAGAATGATATAACCTTGGGCACACCATTTTTTACATCTTTAAAGATTGGTTTTACTACTGGAGCATTTAGAGTTTGCAGATCTATTACTTTAAAATATTCATCTGAAGCACAATTAATAATATACTTACTTTGATGATTACTAAGGTCCTCATTTAGCTGTTTAGATATTTTTGTACCCCAAAATTCATATAGATTTTTTCCTTTTGAATTATTCATTTTTGTTCCCATTTCTAATCGATATGCTTGAATAAGATCTAATGGCCTTAGTAAACCATAAAGACCCGATAAAATACGTAAATGGTTTTGAGAATAATCAAAATCATCCTTACTAAAAGTATCTGCTTCTAGACCTGCATATGTGTCTCCATTAAATGCTAGTGCAGCTTGTTTTGCATTTTGATCATCAAAAGGAAGTTTCCATTCTTGAAAACGCTGAACGGTTAAATTTGCAATATTCTCACTAACACGCATTAATTTCATTATGTCATCAAATGAATAATCTTTTGCTTCATCAACAAGCTTTTTTGATTCATCTAAGAAATCACATTGAGAAAATGCTTTAATTGGTGAATCTGCATTAAAGTTTAGTTTTTTTGCTGGTGAAATAACTGATATCATAATTCCCCTTATTTATAGTTTAATATTTAATCCCAAACTTATTATAAATAAAGGATAACAACCAAGCAGGACCTATAAGGAGAAATTGTAAATCTTGAAAGAATGATGGCTTTTTTCCTTCAATTTTATGACCAATAAATTGTCCAATCCATGCAACAACAAATATTATTAATGAGGTTTTCCATAATGGCGTTTCAAAGTTTGTATCTATATAGGAATTACCAGCTAAAAGAGCAAATCCGATAATGAACATTCCAACTGCCATGACTAAAGAAAGACGGATGTAATATAAAAGAATCATAGCAGTAATTATGATTGCCCAGTTAAGTTTGATATTATTAATAATAAAAGGCATATATCCATGAGGGATAGACCACCAAAGCCCCAAAACACTGAACATAATAGCAGGTACACATATCCAATGGATTTTTTTGTTCAAGGGGTTCTGGTGACTCTCGCCATATTCATCTAGCCAATTTTGCATTGATTTCATAGAATACCTCCTATTTAGAAAATATAAATAAATTTTATTTTATCAAGATCATTTTA
>Ga0208261_1000571_pt1 | contig 14175 bp, 14 predicted proteins | sample Knorr_S7_td_DCM__FD_185595 | JGI IMG/M metagenome (GOLD analysis project Ga0208261, IMG submission 185595) | Marine microbial communities from Southern Atlantic Ocean transect - Knorr_S7_td_DCM_ad_131m_LV_B (SPAdes) (version 3) | ecosystem: Environmental > Aquatic > Marine > Oceanic | place...
AATTAGCAATGTCTCCTAGAAGAGGACCAGTTTGTATTAATCTACCAAGAAATATTCTAGCAAATAAAGAAAAGTTTAAAATTAATGAAAAAAAACAATCATTTAATAATCAAAACTCAACTAAAGCAAAGCCTAATAATATAAAAAAAGCTGTAAAAATTATCAGTAGTTCAAATAAAATAGTTATTATTGCTGGGGGTGGAATTAAATATAATTCTAAATATAAAAGTGTAATAAAATTAGCAGAGCTATTAAATACACCAATAGTAACATCAGCAGGTCATGGAGACGCTTTACCATTTAATCATAAATTAAATGCTGGTCAAATGGGTCCAAGAGGAAATCCAGTTGCATCTAAATTGGTTAAGGAAGCAAACGTAATTATTGCTCTTGGAACTAGGTTGGGATTCAACTCAACTTTTTACTCTTACGAAAATATAAATAAAAAAGCAAAGATCATTCAAATTGAATTAGAGAAAAGCATGATAGGAAGATATTTTCCTGCGGTTGTTGGAGTTAATGGAGATGCTGCAACAGTAGCAGATCAATTATTCAAAGAAATTAAAAAACAAAATATTACTTTGGATATAAAAAAATGGACTAACAGTTATTTAAATGAAAGAAATAAATTTTTAAAAAAAAGAGATGAGATTAAGTTTAAAAATTTTCCAATCCAACCAAATGGTTTATTTAAACAACTAAGACAAGTTTTGCCTAAAAATTCGGCTATAACTTTAGATGCGGGTACTCTTTGTTTACAAGCTACAGATGCACTTGAATATTATGATCCACCTTCTTTATTTACACCTTTAGACTTTGGATTAGTTGGTTTTTCTTTTGCATGTGGTTTGGGTGTAAAAGTTGCTAAGCCTAATAGAAAAGTAATTAGTCTTATGGGTGATGGAGGTTTTGGAATGACGATTTCAGAGTTAAGTACCGCTGTTGAGTATGGAATTAATACAATTACTATTGTTATGAATAATAAAAGTTGGGGAGCTGAAAAAGCTTATCAAAAAGATTTTTATGGAAAAAGATATTTGGGAGCTGATATTAGCAGTCCACCTTTTGATAAAGTTGCAGAACTATATGGTGCAAAAGGTTTTAAGGTTAAAAAAGTTTCAGAAGTAAACCAAGCAGTTAGGGAAGCTCTTAAAATAAACAGACCTGTAGTCATTGATGTTGATGTAGATCCAAAAGCACTATACAGTTTTAGAAAAGATAGTTTTAAACATAGATCAAAAAAATGAAATTAGAATTAAGAAAGTTTACAAAATTTGTTGATAAAACATTTATAGAAGGTGGAAAAGAATCAAAAGAACCTGTGTTGCTAGTTTCTGTTGCAGCTGTTTTTAAAAATCCTTGGTATGGTCAAGGATTTGTTGAAGATCTTAAACCCATAATTTTAGATTTGGCTCCAAAACTTGGTGATATTTTAGTTCCAGAATTAATAAAAGAAATTGGTTCACCAGAGAAAATTTTAGCCTATGGTAAAGCAGGAATTGTTGGTTTAAAAGGAGAGATCGAGCACGCATCTGCATTTATTCATACTTTGAGATTTGGAAATAAGTTTAGAGATGCAGTAGGTGGAACATCTTATTTAAGTTTTACTAATACAAGAGGACCTGCGGGATCGAAAATTTCTATACCAATGATGCATAAAACAGATTCAGGTTTAAGACCATATTATCTAACCCATGAATTTACTATTCATGATGCTCCTTTTGATAACGAAATAGTAGTTGCTATTGGTGGAGCATCTAGCGGAAGAGCTCATGCAAGAACTGGTGACAGATACCAAGACATGAAAGAAATGGGTATTGAACCAAAATAATTAAATGATCAATGCAAAAGATTCTAAGAATACTTTTTATATTCTAAATCAAAAAGATAATACTCCAATAGTCTTAATACATGGCGTAGGACTTAACCATAAAATTTGGGAACCACAAATTAATTCATTTAATAACACTGTTTTAGTATATGATATTTTAGGTCATGGAAATACACCATTAACAAAATCAAAAATAAGTTTCGATGATTTTTCATCACAGTTACTAAATTTAATTGATGAATTAAAATTTCATAAAATACATTTAGTTGGTTTTTCAATTGGTTCACTAATAGCGAGAAATTTTGCAACTAAATATGATAGTAGACTAGAGTCTTTAACTTTACTTTGCTCAGTTTTTCAAAGAAGTAATGAACAGCAGAAAGTTGTAAATGATAGATTTGAATTATCAAAAAAAAGTAGATCTCTATCAAAACAAGCTCTTAAGAGATGGTTTACAGATGATTATATAAATAAAAATCCAAAAATTTATAAAAAAATTTCTTCTATACTTGAAGAAAACAATGTGGAAAATTTCTTAAAGGTTTACGAGCTTTTTGTTACACATCAAGATGATGAAATATTTGAAAATATAAAAACAAAAACGTTAATCATGACTGGTGAAAATGATATTGGATCAACTCCTGAGATGTCCAAAAATTTAAGTAAAATAATAGCTAATTCTAAAGTTAAAATAGTAAGTAATGGAAAACATCTCTGTAGTATTGAGTGTGCAGATGATGTAAATAACGCTATTAAGGAACATATAAATAATGACTAAACTTAAGCAATATAAAATGTTTATTGATGGGGAATGGGTGGAATCTGATACTAAAAAAACGTTTGAAACTTTAAATCCAGAAAATAATAAACCATGGGCTGTAGTTCCTGAAGCAAGCGCAAGTGATGTTGATAGAGCAGTGAAAGCAGCACAGAAAGCATTCGAAGGGGAATGGCCAAAGTTGTTACCGAGAGAAAGAGCTAAATATTTAAGAGCTATAGCAGATAAGCTTAGAAAAAATGCAGAGTTACTTGGAGAAATTGAAACTATTGATACCGGAAAATTATTTAGAGAAACAAAAAAACAAGCAAACTATATTGCTGAATATTATGACTATTATGCTGGTATGGCAGATAAAGTTGAAGGAACAGTTTTGCCAATAGATAAACCAAATATTCAAGCAATAACTACAAGAGTGCCTATAGGTGTTATAGCTGCAATAATTCCCTGGAACTCTCAAATGTTATTGACAGTAACAAAACTAGCACCTGCTTTAGCAATGGGAAATACTGTTGTTATAAAATCATCTGAACTTGCGCCTGCAGTACTATTTGAGTTTGCAAAATTAATTGAACAAACTGGGATTCCAAAGGGTGTAATAAATGTTATTACAGGTTACGGTGATCCATGTGGAAAAGCACTAACAACACATAATTTAGTTGAAAAAATTGCTTTTACAGGTGGTCCAGAAACTGCAAGGCATATAATTAGAAATTCAGCTGAGAATTTATCTGAAGTAAGTTTAGAGCTTGGAGGAAAAAGTCCTGTAGCAGTATTTGAAGATGCAAATCAAGAAAATGCAATAAATGGAATTACAGCAGGAATTTTTGGAGCAAGTGGCCAAAGTTGTATTGCTGGTTCAAGATTATATTTGCAAAAAGGGATTTATAATGAATTTCTAGATAAACTAGTCAAAAGGGCAGAAAAAATTAAAATTGGTGCACCAATGGATCCTGAAAGTGAAATGGGACCGATTAGTAATTTTAAACAATTAGAAATAATAGAAAAAAATATTAAACTAACAGTCGAACAAGGTGGAAAAATAAAATGTGGTGGTGAACGACACTCATTTTCAAATGAAGGATATTATTTTCCCCCTACAATAATTGAATGTGATAATCACAATCTTCCTACGGCAGAGAATGAGTTATTTGGACCTATATTATCAGTTATGAAATTTGAAAATGAAGAAGAAGTAATTAATAAAATGAATGATAACCAGTATGGATTATCTTCTGGAGTTTACACTAGTGATTTTTCTAGAGGTTTGAGGGTTTCAAAAGCTATAAGAGCAGGTATAACTTTTGTGAATACTTATAGACTTATATCTCCATCAGCTCCTTTTGGGGGAATTAAAGATAGTGGATATGGAAAAGAGGCAGGAATAGATTCAATCAAAGATTATACTAGGGTAAAAACAACCTGGTACTATACATCAGATGAGCCTACATTAGACCCTTTCTCTATGAGATAAGCGGCTAATTTTCTATTGAATTTATTTTCTAATACTATTTAATTTTACTTATATAAATTGTTAACAATTAAAGGAAAAAATATGAAGAAATTAATAACTGCAATGTTCATTCTTGTTTCTTGTTTTACAACAAAATCATTTTCAGATGGACATGCAATAAAAATGGGGATCATATTAGGGTTTACAGGACCTATTGAATCTCTAACACCTGCAATGGCAGCATCAGCAGAGCTTGCTTTTAAAGAAGCTTCTGATTCAGGATCATTATTAGGTGGAAAATCAATTTCTGTTGAAAGAGCTGATTCAACATGTGTGGACTCTGCTGCTGCTACCACAGCTGCTGAAGGTTTAATTTCAGGTGGTGTAGTTGCAATAATGGGTGCTGATTGTTCAGGAGTTACTGGAGCAATTGCAACAAATGTAGCTGTTCCAAATGGAGTGGTAATGATCTCTCCATCTGCGACATCTCCAGGATTAACTGATCTAAAAGATAATGGTTACTTTTTTAGAACGGCTCCATCAGATGCAAGAGGTGGACAAATTTTAGCAGACATCACAAAAGATAGAAAAATTAAAAGTGTAGCAATTACTTATACTAACAATGACTATGGTAAAGGTTTAGCAGACGTATACGCTGCTGCTGTTAAAGCTCATGGCATTAAAGTAACAACAACTGCTGCTCATGAAGATGGTAAAGCAGACTATTCAGCTGAAGTAGCGACATTAGCTTCGGCAGGAGGAGATGCTGTTGCTGTCATTGGATATCTTGATCAAGGTGGGAAAGGTATAATTCAAGGATCATTAGATTCAGGTGCTTTCGATACATTCGTATTATCTGATGGTATGATTGGTGATTCATTAACGGATACTTTTGGTAAAGATTTAAACAAATCATTTGGTTCATTACCTGGCTCAACAGGAAAAGGTGCAGGTATATTTGCTAAAGTTGCAAAAGCTGCTGGAATTGATTCTTCTGGTCCTTATACTTCGGAATCATACGATGCTGCTGCTTTAATTACACTTGCTATGCAAGCTGGAGGAAAAGCTGATCGTGCAACTATTCAAAAAAATGTTATGTCTGTAGCTAATGCACCAGGAAAGAAAATTTATCCTGGAGAATTAAAAAAAGCTCTAGATTTATTAGCCAAAGGAAAAGCAATAAATTACGAGGGAGCTACAGGAGTAGAATTTACAGAAGTTGGTGAAGCTTTTGGTTCTTTTTTAGAAAAAGAAATTAAAGGCGGTAAATTCAAAACTAAGAAACAAAGATAAAAACTTAAAAAAACCCCAGCTTAATTTTTGCTGGGGTTTTTAAATTAAGTAAAAGATTTTATAATTTTATAAATTTCCTCTTTGCTTGTAACACCAATGCTTCTATGAACTTCATTGCTGCCTTTAAAAATAAGAATTGTACTTTGATATTCTACTTTAAATAAGTTCGCAATTTCCTGATTTGTAACGTCAAAAGTAAAGTACTCAATATTTTCAAATTCTTTTTTTGCTTTATCTAAAACCTTCATTTGACTTGCACATGAATAACAATATTTTATCCAGGAACTTACTACTACAACTTTACCGTCGGATTGGGCTTTATTAAATAATTCCTTATTAAAAGTTGTTTTTTTTTCTAAAGCTATAGAATTAAGAGGTAAAATAATAAAAAATAATATTAGGATTTTTTTAATCATATACTTATTGTTTTATAATTTTTTCTGGTAAAATTCCCTGCGGCCTATAGCGCATTATTATTAGCAATCCTATTCCAATCATTAAGAATCTAAAATAAGGTGCGCTTTCGATAAGATGAATTTTAAGAGCATTAGTCTCAGGTAAATGTGAAGTAAATAAATTAATTAAAAATAAAGCAATGGGAGCTGCTTCAACCCATAGAAACCATACTACAAATCCACCTAAAATCGATCCAAAGTTGTTTCCAGTTCCTCCAACTATAACCATTACCCAAATGACAAATGTGTATCTCATGGGTCTATAACTGCCAGGGGTAAATAAACCATCATTTGTAACCATCATAGCTCCAGCGATACCAACGATCGCTGAACCTAAAATAAATATCAATAAATGCTCTTTAACTACATTTTTACCCATGGCACTTGCAGCAATTTCATTATCTCTTATTGCTCTCATTTTTCTGCCCCACGGTGAATATAAAGCTTTTTGGGTAAGAATTAGCAAAACTATTACTACAGATAAAAATAATCCTGCCATACAAAGCTTTACATATACGGAAGATGCTTCGATTATTAATTGATTTAATGTATCCTGCCTTTCAGTCATTGAATTTATTATACTTAGTTTACCTTTATTAAATTTCTCAACTAGTTCGATAAACCAAGGAGTATTTTGAAGATCAATTTCATAAGGCACTGGTCTTTTAAGACCAATAACATTTTTGACACCTCTTGCTAGCCAATCCTCATGTTTTATAATTGAAACTATAATTTCAGCAATCAGTAAAGTTGCAATTGCAAGATAGTCAGCTCTTAAACCTAAAGCAATTTTTCCTATAACAAATGCTACTCCTGCAGCAAAAAGACCTCCAATTATCCAAGAGAATAAAATCGGCATTCCAAGTCCACCAAGGAAACCAGTTTTTGCTGGATCTACAGCCTCTATACTTTCAATAGCAGGTCCAGATACAAATCTAAGAAGTATTAATCCAAGAATTATAATACCTGCGATAGAAAAATTTTTTTTCTTTGAACTTTGAATTTTTTTAGAAATATATTTGATAGAAAAAACTATAGTTACAATAATTAGTAAACAAATTATCATGTTAAATCCACCTGCTTCCCATGCCTCTGGTACTGGTGCTACAGAAACTAAAACTACAGCAAGTCCGCCAAGAGCTGTATATCCCATAATTCCAAAATTAATTAGACCAGCATATCCCCATTGAATATTTGCTCCCATTGTCATTACTGCAGATATCAAACAATAGTTTAAAATTGATAAAGCTATTGACCAAGATTGAAGTATACCAACCATGATAATAAGAAGTATCATTATCGCATAAGCTGCTATTATATTTGTATATTGCTTCATAGGGTTTTGCCTTTGAATATACCTGAAGGTCTAAATAATAATACTATAACTAATATTGAAAAAGATACTGCAAATTTATAATCTGTTGACAACAATTGTAGTAAAGAATCTGGTTCAAGATTTTCAGGCAACAAGTAAGTGAAAAATCTTTTATAAGCATAAGTGATTAGTATTTCAGCAAATGCTATAACGTAACCTCCTAAAAATGCGCCAAAGGGATTTCCTATGCCTCCAACAATTGCTGCTGCAAAAATTGGTAACATATTATTAAAATAAACAAATGGTTTATAACTTTTATCTAGACCATACAAAACTCCACCTACTGTTGCTAAAACTCCAGCAATCATCCAAGTAATCATAACTACTTTTTTAGGATCAATTCCGGATAGCAGAGCTAAATCTTCATTGTCAGAATAGGCACGCATACTAGTGCCTGTTTTTGTCTTATTTAAAAACCAAAACATTATTGAAACTACAATTATTGTAACAACAATTGTTATTAATTGAGTTGACTTTATAGTCAATCCTTCACTTAAACCTGTCATTTCTTTAAATTCAATAGCTTTTAATATGAATTTTTCACCATCTAAAAATCTTCTATCAAAAGGACCAATGATTATTCTAATAATTGCTTGTGTTACAAACATTACACCAACACTAACCATTGCAAGCTGAACAGGTGGGCTTTTTTTAATTCTATAGTAACTAAAAACGAATTTATCTATTGTCAACATATACAAAATCATAATTAAAATTGCAAAAGGGATTGTTAATAATGCAGTTGGTAAGATACCAAAATTAATGCCAATGGATTGAAAGTAATAAGTAAATAAAACAGCAACCATTGTTCCAAAAGACATCATGTCTCCGGTTGCAAAATTGGCAAATCTAAGCACACCATATACTAACGTCACAAAAATTGCACCTAAAGCTAATTGAGAGCCGTATGAGAGAGCAGGTATTATTGTATAATTCAATAAAACAATTATTGCATTCAAAATATCCATCTATGCTCCCAAAAAAGATCTTCTTACCTCTGGATCTTTTAATAATTCATTTCCAGATCCCTGAAATTTGTTTTCTCCTGTAACTAAAACATAACCTCTGTCAGAAATACTTAGAGCCTGCTTTGCATTTTGTTCAACCATTATAATTGCAACATTTTTTTCTTTTACCTTAATAATATGCTGAAACAATTCATCCATAACTATAGGTGAAACTCCTGCAGTTGGTTCGTCTAACATAAGAACTGATGGCTGGATCATTAATGCTCTACCAAGTGCAACTTGTTGTCTTTGACCTCCTGAGAGCTCTCCTACTACTTGAGAGGCTTTCTCTTTTAAAATAGGAAAAAGTTCAAAGATATCCTCGATAACATCATCTATATTGTCATTTCTTAAAAAAGCACCAACTTCCAAATTTTCTTTTACTGTTAGTTCTGAAAAAACATTTCTAGTCTGTGGTACAAAAGAGATGCCACGCTTTACTCTATCTTGAGGGCTTAAATTTGAAATGTCATTTCCATCAATTAAAATATTTCCAGATTTTAAATTAAGTAAACCGAGCATAGCTTTCATTGCTGTAGATTTACCTGCACCGTTGGGACCAAGAATTGCAACAATTTCTCCTTTGTTAACATTGATAGAACAACTATTAATTATATCTGGACCATTACCGTACCCGGCTGTCATTTTATTTCCTTCAAAAAATGCCATTCAATTAGTCTCCAAAATTTTTGTTAGCCTTACCCAAATAACTCTCTATAACTTTCTCATTGGTTTTGACTTCATCTGAAGTCCCTTCAAAAAGAACTGAACCATCAGCCATTACAATAACAGGGTCACACATTCTACTAATAAAATCCATATCATGCTCTATCATACAGAACGTGTATCCTTTTTCTTTGTTTAATCTTAAAATTGCAGTGCCTAAATCTTTTAATAAGGTTCTATTAACACCAGCACCTACTTCATCTAATAATACTAATTTAGCATCAACCATCATTGTTCTCCCAAGTTCTAGAAGTTTTTTTTGACCCCCAGATAGATTGCCGGCAAGTTCATTAGCTAGATATTTTAAATTTAAAAAATCTGCAACCTCATAAGCTTTTTTTCTTAATTCGTCTTCCTCTTTTTTAATTATTGATGGTTTTAAAAGAGCGTTTATAAGATTTTCTCCTGATTGATTTCCAGGGACCATCATTAAATTTTCAAGAACCGTCAAATTAGAAAATTCATGTGCAATTTGAAAAGTTCTAAGTATTCCCTTTGAGAATAAATCATAAGATGGAACATGGGTTATATCTTCATCATTAAAAATTACTTTTCCATCGTTTGGTTTTAAGTTGCCTGCTATTAAATTAAATAATGTTGTTTTGCCTGATCCATTTGGTCCTATTATGCCAGTAATTGAACCTCTTTTTATTTTTAGAGAACATGAGTCTACTGCAGCTAAACCTCCAAAAAATTTTGAAAGATTATCAATTTTTAAAATATTCGAATCTGGATGCATTAAAAACTATACTTTATTTAGTCTTTTAAGAATATTATTAATAGATTTTTCTAAAACTTTAAAATGTCCAGACTTTCTCAATTCATTAAGTCCTTGCCAATTAAGACCACCTGGTGTTTGAGACTCTTTAACTAAAAGTTTTAAATTTTTTTTTGAATTAGCTTTCGAAAGCTCAGCTAAAGCAGAATATAAATAAGTAACATACTGTTGAGCTTGTTTTCTTTTTAAACCTTTTTTAATTAACCAATTAGATAAAACTCTTAAAATTTCATAAAATGAAGCCATTGTACCTGAAATTGCCCAAAAGTTCTTTGACAAACTTTCACTTTTAATTTCAATAGTTATTCCTATTTTATCAAAAAAATTCTTAACTTTTTTATCTGGTGGAAAAATTGCAACTGGTCCTTTACCGAGAGAAATAGGAGGCATTGGAATTGCTCTAACTATTTTAATTTCTTTTTTTATAATTTTTTTTAATTTTGTGTAATTTATAGTTGAAATAAAACTAACAACGGTTTGTTTAGATTTAAATTTTAAGCTAGGTAATATTTTTTCACCAATTTGTGGTAAAACACCTAAAAATATCCAGTCTGACTTATCAATTACTTCTTGATTGCTTTTAGCAACTACAACTTTTTTAAATTTTTTTTTTAGCTTTAATGCTTTGTTTTTATTACGAGGGGATAATATTATCTTTTTAAATGAGATTTTAGAATTGCATATTCCATGAACAACATCAGACGATATATTTCCAGTTCCTATAAAACCCAATTTCATAGTTTTAATTTGTATACCTAATTGCTAAAAAAGGAACTATTAATCTGCTACATTATTTACGTGATTTTTTTGGATAGTCCCAAAAAAACCGGGAGCTAAAGATGGCTTATCAGGACTATCTAAAGTTATATTACCATACTAGAAGAATTTAAGCTATATCTGTTTCTTAAAATATTATGAAAAAAAGTCACAGACCACAGACTAAAGTTATAAAAACTCAGCCAAACATGAAAAGTCCTGATTGGATAATCTGGGCAGCTTGGGCTGACAGAATTACATTTGAGGAAATAAAAGAGAAAACAGGTAAGTCAGAAAATCAAGTTATAAAAATAATGAGAAATACATTAAAGCCATCCTCATTCAAACTTTGGAGGAAAAGAGTACATTCCAAAAGTATCAAACACAGAAAAAAATTCGAATACTCTAGAAAATTATTAAGAAAAAAAGTTAACAAAAATAAATATCAATTTTGATATAAATTCTATTTTAAAATACTAAATGGATCTTTATAACAAGAAATTTCGTCTAAAGTTTCAAAAAAAATTTCATTTAAATTAGACGAATGGTAAGTTTCACACATTCTCTGGTCTTTCGCGTGTAAATTAAAAGTATCGTAAGTATTATTAGAAACCGTTTTTTTTAACATATGAGAAGTTGCTACTGAATTGCCTGCTTGTAAAATACTACCGGATTTCGCAAAAGTATATGACGGACCAACTAGTGAACTATATTGTGCACATCCGTTTAATATTAAAAAAAATATTATATAAAAAATTCCTTTTTTCATGTTCCCTTACCACGAGAACTTAATATATTTCTTTACAAACTAAAAGAAAAATAATTTTAATTTATGTTTATATTTTCAAGCCAATCGGTAAATTTTTTATCAGTAAAATTAAATTCACCAAGAATTCTTGCTACTTCGTCTCTTTTTTTATTAAAAATAATAGTAGTTGGTATACCTCTTAATTTAAATAAATTTGCTAAATTATTTTCATCATCAAAATAAATTGATAAATTATTTATGTTAAGGTCTTTAAAAAATTTCTGTGATTTTTTTTTGTTTTGAATTTCAACGTTTATCGGTATTACTTCCAAGTTTTTTTTACTTTGTAGATTATTTAATGAAGGCATTTCTTCTTTACATGGTAAGCACCAAGTTGCCCAAAAATTTAGTATATAGATATCACTTTCAAAATCATTCAAACTTAAATTCTTTCCATTGATATCTTTAAATATTATCTCTTTATATTCTTTTGGATCTGTTAGTATTACTAGGTTTTTAAAAGGTGAATTATTTGAACTATAAGCAGAGCTTTTAAATGCTATTAATAAAACAGTAAAAAAAATTGCTCTAATTTTCACTTTTTTTTTCCTCTTTCTTTTTTTTTTTAACTTGAAGTAATTCTATATTTTTCATATCCAAGGCTAAACATGTAATATCGTCTCTTAATTTATCTGCTCCCCAGTTTAGTTCTTTTGCGATTGCATCTACAAGCAATTTTGGAGTTATATCACTTAGATCTTTTACTATTCTTTGGACTCCGTCAGCACCCAATTCCTGACCATTTTGCAAATACCCTTCGGTTACACCATCTGTATAAACTACAAATGTTTTATCTTTCAAATTAATTGTCTTGGATTTGACCATAGACTCTGCAAAATATTTAATAATACCTATCGGTGGAAGTTCAGATTTTATAAATTCAAAATTTTTATCTCTATCAAAAACCATTATACTTTCATGACCAGCGTTTACAAAAGTTACCTCTTTAGTTTCTGTATTAAATTTACCAAAAACAGCTGTTACAAACATTCCCTTAAATTTTGCTGCAACTAACTCGTTGTTAACACCGTAGACTACTTTCTCAAGAGGATATGAGAGATTTGACAGAGTCCTAAAAATTGAGGATGCCTTAGCCATGTACATACCAGCCTTAATTCCTTTTCCTGAAACATCGGCCAATGTAAAAAAATACTCTGTTTTACTAACACTTACTACATCAAAATAGTCACCTGAAACATCTCTAGCAGGAACATTAGTTGCATAAATAAAATTTTCAAATCTTGAAATATCTGGAAATAAGCTTTTTTGAACTTCTCCTGCAAGTTCTCTTTCCTTTAATAGTTTAGCTTCCTTTTGCAAATTGGATAATGCAATTTTATTTTCTTCAACAAACCTAAAGTAAAGTCCTGTTAGAAATGTTAAAGTAAGCATAAAAATTGGGTAACTAATATCTACCAACTCAGACCTGAATATAAAAATGCTATAACCTATGATTACTACCGTTAAGAAACTTCCAAAAAAAATAGATAAACTGTATTTTGGTTTAATTTTTTGAGAAAATGCAAAAGTAACACATGCAACAATTATAGAAAATAATAGTTCAAAAATATATGTATTAGGATTTCTAATAAGATAATTTTGATCTAAAATATTTTCAATTACATTTGCATGTACTTCAACTCCAGGGATAGTTACTCCCAAAGGTGTTTTTACTAAATCAAATAATCCTTGAGCAGATGCTCCAATTAAAACATACTTGTTCCTAAAAAAAGAATCTTCAAACTTCCCATCATAAACTGAACTTGCTGATATATACTGACTTTTTAATGATTTTTTATATTTTATCCAAATTATTCCATTTGGATCTGAAACAATTTTATGAGGTCTAGAACTTATTCTTTTTATCCCTACCTCATTTAACTCAATATATAAATTTTTTTGATTATTCCCTACACGAACCATTTCTAAACCCATAGTGGGGTACATTTTTTTATCAAAACGAACTATTAACGGTAATGAACGAATTATTCCGTCCGTTTGATCTAAAAATGATATTGAACCAAGTCCCTTTGCACTTTTCTCAAGTTTTTCTAGAGAACCTATTGAATATGGATAAGCGTAAGTAAAATTATTTGGATCTCCACCTTTAGAAAGAAATCTTGCTTTTGCTTTTCTTTCATAAGTTCCGAGTGAAGAAACATTGCTGCCAAGAACTGCAATTACTGAATTAGAATTTTGTAATGCTTCACTAAATATTTCATCATGACCTTTAATTTTTTGTAAATTTGAAACATCTTGAGGTATCAAACCGTAAGCTTTTATAATTTCTTCAGGAGATTGTTTATCTTTTTCAGTGAAAAAAACATCGAAGCCAATTGCCTTTGGTTTAGTCTCATTTACCTTTTCTATTATTCTAGCAAATACTGATCTACTCCATGGAAATTGTCCAAATTTACCTAAACTTTTTTCATCAATATCTATAATGACAACATTAGAGTCTTGTTTTACCAAAGGAAATGTTTTTTGGTATAAGTCAAAACTTATAAAAGAAATTGATTTTACGAAACTTGGATTAATTATTTTGAGTACTATTAATAAAATCAAAAGAACTAAAAAGATTAAATAATTTTGGTATTTTAATAAAATTGCTTTCACACTTCTGAATTTAACCACAATAAAATTAAAGTAAATAAAACTTGATTAAGTTTTTAGGCTTATTTCTTACGGATTCTCTTTTTTCTCTTCTTTTGCTTCTTCTTGACTACTTTTCTTTTAACTATTTTTTTCTTTTTAACAACTTTTCTTTTTTTAACAATTTTTTTCTTTTTAACTTTTTTCTTTTTAACTACTTTTTTCTTTTTAGGCTTTTTCTTAACCACTTTTTTCTTTTTAGCTTTTTTCTTAACTACTTTTTTCTTTTTAGTAGCTTTTTTCTTAACTACTTTTTTCTTTTT
>Ga0208261_1000572_pt1 | contig 14170 bp, 12 predicted proteins | sample Knorr_S7_td_DCM__FD_185595 | JGI IMG/M metagenome (GOLD analysis project Ga0208261, IMG submission 185595) | Marine microbial communities from Southern Atlantic Ocean transect - Knorr_S7_td_DCM_ad_131m_LV_B (SPAdes) (version 3) | ecosystem: Environmental > Aquatic > Marine > Oceanic | place...
AAATTCAAATTTTAAGAGGTGCAGCATCACTTCAGTATGGAACTCAATTCGGTGGATTAATAAATTTTAAAATAAAATCTCCAAAGGAAGGTGATAATTTTGAACTTATAACAAGGAACACATTAGGCTCAAATAATCTATTTACAAACTTTACCAGTATAAGCTCTAGTAATAATAAAACAAGTTATTATGGATATGTTAATATTAAGAGTGGTGATGGATTTAGGCCAAATTCAAACTTTGAATCTATAAATACGTTTCAAAATTTTAATATCTCTTTAAATGATAATATAAAAATAACTTCAGAAATAACATATCTTAAATACTTAGCTCAACAAGCTGGTGGTCTTTCTGATAAAATGTTTATTGAGAATCCTTATCAAAGCATTAGAGAAAGAAACTGGTTTGAGGTAGAATGGTTTTTATATAATATTAAATATTTACATAAACTATCTAGTAGATCCAATTTTAGTTTCAATTTTTTTGGTCTAGAAGCAAAAAGAAATTCATTAGGATTTAGAACAAATAGAGTTGATCAAATAGATTTAGGAGAGGAAAGAGATCTAATCAAGGGTGAATTTTCAAATTATGGAATTGAAGCAAGATATCTAACTAATTATTATATATCTAATATAAAATCATATCTTTTATTAGGAGCTAAATATTACAATTCCTTCTCAACAAGTACACAGGGTCCAGGTAGTTCTGAAAAAAAAGCAAATTTTTCTTTTGATTATAATAATTATCCAAATTATGTCAATCAATCTAGTTATGAATATCCTAATAATAATTTTTCATTTTTTGGTGAAAATATTTTTTATATAAATAATAAACTATCAATAACTCCAGGGTTTAGATTTGAAAATATTAAAACAAGTCTAGATGGATATTATCGAAGAATAAATCTAGATGCTGCAGGGAATACAATATATAATGAGGCTTTTAAAGAAAAAGATATTAAAAAAAGAAGCTTTCTATTATTAGGGATAGGGTTTAGCTTTAAGAGTTCAAAAAATATTGAGCTATACTCTAACATAAGTCAAAATTATAGGTCAGTGACATTTGCTGATATTAGTATAATTAATCCTGCTTATGCAATAAATCCAAATATTGATGATGAAAAAGGATATACTTTTGATATAGGAGTTAGAGGAAACTATAAAAGAAAAATTTCTTTTGATTCAAGCCTATTTTCTCTTATATATAAGGACAGAATTGGATTTATTCAAAAAGTTTTTCCTGATGGAAATGTCAAAAGTGAAAGAGGAAATGTTGGTAATGCCCAAATAATTGGTTTAGAGTCATTATTAGATTTTGATCTAAATGAAATTTTTATAAAAAATAATGATTTGGACTTTAATTATTTTATAAACTATTCTTTTATTGAATCAAAATATCTTAGGTCAGAAGAAGTAGGAATTACTGAAAATTCTGTTGAATTTATTCCTAAACATAATTTTAAAACAGGTCTTAAATTTGGATATAAAGATCTTGTATTTAATATTCAGTACACATATATATCAGAGCAATTTACAGACTCATCAAATGCAATTCAAGGAAACCTAAGTGGCGTTATAGGCCAAATACCGTCTTATGAAGTTGCGGATATATCTTTATCATATAGTTTAAAAAGTATTAGCTTTGAAACAGGAATCAATAATTTTTTAGATGAGAGTTATTTTACAAGAAGAGCAACAGGATACCCTGGGCCAGGTATAATTCCATCGCCACCAAGAAATAGTTATTTAACTATTCAAATCAAGTTATGATTAATAATTTAAAAAATAATGAGGTTATTATATATGATGGGATCTGTGTTCTCTGTAATAAATATATTAAATGGGTGCTAGATAAAGACAAAGAAAATTTATTTCTTATTTCAAACCTTCAAAGTAAATTTACTGAAGAAAAATTTCCAGAATTAAGAAAAATTGATTCTGTTGCAGTAATTAAGAAAAATGGGGAGATTATACAAAAAAGTAAAGCTGTTAATCATATATTAAAAAGCATTAATAGATTAATTTTGCTGAGAACAATTTTAAACATTTTACCCTTATCTATATCAAATTTCTTTTATGATATTGTTGCTAAATCAAGGTATAAAGTGTTTGGAAAATATGATTCGTGTCAACTTCCAGAACCAGAATACAAATCAAGATTTATAGCTTAAGCCAATAGATTGAACTTATAACGATATTTTTCCTTTTATTTAGAATGGTTATATATAACTAAAGGGAACTCTGAGCTATATTTTTAGAACCTATATCGTTATTTTTGCATTGAACATGAGACTAAATTTGCATCATATTTTATAGATTTTGGTAGGTTTAATAAGTATTAATTATAAAATTGCTCCCATTGATATAAGGGAGAAGTTCCACTTCGATAATTCAGAAAAAATTAGCTTTAACAATCTACTTAAAAAGAAGATTGGGGTTGAGGGCCTCATGATCATTTCAACATGCAATAGAACTGAAATTTATTTTGAATTCGAAAACCATATTGGAGACGAAAAAAAATTTTTACATAGTATAGTAAAGGAATTGTCTGAATTTAGAAGCTTCAAAGATAGTCTTTCTCCATATTTAACAAAAAAAACTGGCTCATATGAAGTTGCAAAACATCTATTTAGACTAGTATCTGGTCTTGAATCAATGATGATTGGAGAATTTCAAATTGTAGAGCAACTAAAAGAAGCATATTATTTCTCTAGAGATAAAAAAATGCTTGGACCTATTCTATCAAGGATGATTCAGAAATCATTAGAAACTGGAAAATATATAAGGACTAATACAGAAATTGGGAAAGGAGCTGTTTCAGTTAGTTATGCTGCTATAGAGGAAATTACTAAAAGATTTGATTTAAGTTTATCTTCTTTTTTATGTGTAGGGCTTGGTGAAACTTCAAAACTTTCTATTCGACATCTTCATCAAAAAAAGATTTCTAATATAAAAATTGCAAATAGGACTGATAAAAAAGCAGTTGAATTTTCCAAAGAACTTAATCTAGATACTATAAAATTTAAAAATTTTAAAAAGGAAATGGAATCAATTGATGTTGCAATCTTTTGCACATCATCAAAAAAACCAATAATAAAAAAAGATGAGTTAATTGATATAAGTAGTAGAAGAGATAATGAGCTTCTAATACTAGATCTATCAGTACCAAGAAATATTCCGATTAGTGCATATGAAGTTAATGATATTAATGTCATTAACATTGACAATCTTAAGGATACTGTTAATGAGAATTATAAGAAAAGGAGAAAAGAAATAGGCAAAGCTGAAAAGCAAATTGAGGAATTTCTTCAAGAATTTGATGACTGGACAAATTCTAGACAACTGAGACCATCTATTTTATCATTAAAAAATGACATCAAAGAGTTGATTGTTAATGAAACTCTGAATGATACAAATACATCAGAATCTAAAGATTTCAATAATAAACTTATTAAAGCTTACGATAAATTTTCAGATAATCTTATCAGGAAAATTAAAAAAGCTAGCAATAACGGGAAGGATGAGAAAGCAATCGGTATAATTAATCAAATTTTTCTTAATGAAAAATAAATTAACTATAGGAACTAGATCTAGTAAATTAGCACTTTACCAATCTAATCTTGTTAAATCAAAGTTAGAGCATCTTTATCCTGATATAACTTTTGAATTACTAAATATTAAGACAAAGGGAGATATAATGATAGATAAAGTGTTAGACAGGAATATCGATAAAGGATTTTTTGTAAGTGAAATTCAAAATATGTTGATGAAAAATGAAATTGATATTGCAGTTCATAGTTTAAAAGACCTTCCAGTTGAGGAAAATAATGGTATAAAAATTTCTGCGATTCTAAAAAGAGGTAACGAAAAAGATGTCTTTATCAGTAAGAACAATAAAAAACTATCTGATTTTCTTAAATCTGAAAAAATAGGGACTTCTTCTTTAAGAAGAAAAGCACAATTATATAAAAGAGATCCTAATCTAAACGTAGTTGATATTAGAGGAAATGTAGATACAAGAATTTCTAAGATGATCGAAGGTCAATACGAAGGATTAGTTATGGCTGCAGCTGGAATAGAGAGACTTGGATTAGATAGTTATATTACTGAATATCTTGATCATGAAATAATGCTTAATGCACCTGGACAAGGTGCAATTGCTATTGAAATTAATAGGAATAATAAGTATGCAGAAACTATTACATTAAAAATTAATGATGAAGAAACTATGAACTGCACTCAGTATGAAAGATCATTTATGAAGAAACTAGGTGGCGGATGCAATTCACCAATTGGTGCATATTCATATTATTCAAATGGGGAAAAAACTATTATTGGAACTATTTTATCTCTAGATGGCACAAAAGATATTTCATCAACGATAAGTGTAAAATCATCTGACGAATCTGATATTGGAGAGTTATTAGCAAATGAATTAATTAAAAAGGGGGCTTTAGAATTAATAAATTAAAATGAAAGATTTAAATAAAGTGAATATTATAATAACAAGTGAAGACAATCCTAGCGGGTTTTCATCTCTTAATAAAATAGATGTAAAGGTTTTACATTTTCCAATGATTAAGACGATTCCATATTCAGAAATTAAATATTTCGATATTAAAAAAATTGATTATATAATATTTACATCAAAGAAAGGTGTGAAATATTTTTTTGAGAACCAAGAATATAAAAATTATGATTTTAACTCAATAAAGTTTATCTGTCTTGGAAAAAAAACCGAAGAGAGATTAAATGAATACAATTTCAAGTCAGCATATACCTGCAAAAGAAATTACTCTGAAATGATGTGTGAAGAGCTAAGAGAGTCAGGAGTAATTGACTCAAAAAATGTTTTATTAGTTCAAGGTAATTTAGCAAATGAAAACTTAGTTAATTGTTTAAAAAGATTTTCAAATGCATATAGAAGAGACTTTTATAAGACTCTTCAAAACAAATCAGAAAATAAAGAGTTAGAAACTCTTATTGAGAATCAAAAAACCTATACTGTTTTTACAAGCCCTTCTTCTTTTGATTCATTTATTAAAAATTATAATGCCAATAAGACTAATATAATAAGTATTGGCACTACTACTTCATCTTATATAAAAGATAAAGGTCATGAGCCGCTAATTACTTCAAAAATGCAGAGTTATGAAGGTATATCGGAGTCAATTATAGATTTTTTCCTAAAAGAATATGATTATGAAATATCCTAAAAAAAGACTCAGAAGGCTAAGGCATAATAAGAATATAAGAGATCTATTTGAGGATGTCTCACTCTCAAAATCAGATCTAATATATCCTATTTTTATTTGTGAAGGGGAAAATATAAAAAAAGAGATTCCTTCTTTACCAAATCAGTATCAACTTTCTATAGATAATGTAAATAAAATATGTAAGGAGTTAATAAAGAAGAAAATAAAAAGTATAATTCTATTTGGAGTATCATCAAAAAAAGATGAAACTGGTTTAATAGCATGCTCTGAGAATAGCATTATACCTAAAGCAGTTAAAGAAATAAAAAAGAACTTTGGTGATGAATTATTAGTAATATGTGATTTATGTAATTGCAGCTATACATCTCATGGACATTGTGGCACACTATCAGATGATGATGTAGATAATGATCTAACGATTAAAACCCTTCAAAAACAGGCTGTTTTTCTAGCTAAATCTGGAGCAGATGTTATCGCTCCTTCTGACATGATGGATGGTAGAGTTATAAAAATAAGAGAAATTTTAGATGAAGAAGGATTCAATAAAGTGCCTATTTTCTCATATTCTGCAAAGTATGCTTCATCTTTTTATGGTCCATTTCGAGATGCAGTAGATAGCAGCCCACAGTTTGGTGATAGGAAATCATATCAAATGAACTATAAAAATTCTTTAGAGTTTTATGAAGAAATTCAAGAAGATATCAATGAAGGTTGTGATGCAATAATTATTAAGCCTGCTCTTAGCTACTTAGATGTAATAGCAAGAGTTAGAGATAAACATAATATTCCAATAATTGCATATAATGTGAGCGGAGAATATTCATTAATTAAGGCAGGAGAGGAGAAAGGATTTATTAATGAAAAAGAAATAATCATGGAAATACTTTATTCAATTAAGAGGGCTGGAGCAAATGCAATTATAACATATCATGCTATTGATGCTGCAAATTACATAGATGAAAATAATGAGTAAAAAAAGTATCATAGCATATAAAAAAGCAAAAAAAGTTATTCCTGGAGGAGTTAATTCCCCTGTAAGAGCTTTTCGAAATGTCGGATCAAATCCTATTTTTTTTAAAAAAGGGAAAGGGAGTAAAATGTATGATATAGATGGGAATAAATACATAGACTGTGTTGGATCCTGGGGTCCATTAATTCTTGGTCATACAGATAAGTCAACTTTAAATTCTATTATCAATTCTGCTAAAAATGGAACTACTTTTGGCGCACCTACTGAAATTGAAACAAAAATGGCAGAAAAGATAATTGAAATGGTACCTTCAATTGATAAAGTAAGAATGGTTAGCTCAGGGACTGAAGCTACTATGAGTGCAATAAGATTAGCAAGAGGATATACTAAAAAAAGTTTAATAATTAAGTTTTCTGGAAATTACCATGGACATTTTGATAGTTTTTTAATTAAAGCCGGTTCTGGTGCAATGACACTTGGGAAACCAGATAGTGAAGGTGTTACTAAAAATATTGCAAAAGATACATTAGTAGCTGAATACAATAATATTAAATCTGTCAAGAAACTCTTTATGGAGAATAAAGATAAAATTGCTGGAGTAATTATAGAACCAATAGCAGGTAATATGGGACTTGTGGCCCCAAAAGAAAATTTTTTAAATGAGTTAAGAGATTTATGTAGTGAGAATGATAGTCTGTTAATATTTGATGAGGTTATGACAGGATTTAGGGTATCTAAAGGAGGAGCTCAAGAGCTCTATAATATTATGCCTGATATTACGACCCTTGGAAAAATAATTGGTGGTGGTTTACCGGCTGGGGCATATGGTGGTAAATCCCAAATTATGGATTTTGTAGCGCCTGATGGTCCTGTTTATCAAGCAGGGACTCTATCTGGTAATCCTTTAGCAATGTCTGCAGGACTTAGTGTTCTTGAGCAACTTAATGACAATCTATATAGAAGATTAGAGAGAATTTCTTCAAAGATTGAAAATGGAATAAATGATAATATTAAAAAATTAGGTTTTAATGCTAATATAGCTAGAGTTGGATCTATGATGACTTTGTTTTTTACAGAAAAAAATTATGTTAGAAATTTTAAAGATGCAAATCAGTGTGATACTAATTTATATGCTAAATATTTTAATCATATGCTAAAAATGGGCATATATCTACCTCCATCACAGTACGAATGTCTTTTTTTATCAAATAAAATTGGAGATACGGACATAAAGAAAATAATAGAGAGTAATTATAAAGCTTTAAAAAATTTAAATAAATGAAATCATTATTGATAGAAGCTCTTAATGGTAAAGATACAGATAGGCCTCCAATTTGGTTTATGAGACAAGCTGGTAGAATTTTACCTTCTTATATGAAGCTAAAAGAGACTTATTCATTTCATGAATTAATGAATGATAGAAAATTAGCATCTAAGGTTACTCTCCTTCCTATTAAAGATTTAGAAGTTGATGCAGCAATCCTTTTTAGTGATATCCTTGTCATTCCTAATGCTCTTGGGCTAGACTTAGAATTCAAAAAAACTGGCCCAATATTTAATAACCCTATTAATGAATTATCTAAACCAAGTGAATTAATATTTAACCCAAACAAGTTAGATTATATTTATAATAATATAGAGCAGGTGATTAGCGATAAAGATGAGGACTTACCCTTAATCGGTTTTTGTGGTGGACCATTGACTGTCTTTTTATTCATGTTTAAAGGAGAAGGTGTCAAAGATTTTAGAAAAAATGCTATTAAATACTTATATAGTAACCGAAAAGAAAGTGTTGCAATAATTGAAAAAATCACCAAATCATCAATAGAATATGTCAAAAATCAGTGTAAAGCCGGAATAAATGTTTTTCAACTCTTTGAAACCTACTGTGGTGCAATCCCTTATGAATTATATATAGATTTAATTATGCCATATTCAAAAAGGATATTAAATGCTGCAAGAGAATTTAACTGTCCAACTATTTTCTTTCCGAAAGATATAGGGAATGGAATTTCAATGATTGACAATCAAATTTGTGATTTTGTCAGTGTTGACTGGCATACGCCTATTGAACATGCAAGAAAAACATTAAATAAAAAAGTTGGGATTCAAGGTAATATGGACCCAAGAATTTTTTATCAGGATTATAAAGAAATTGAAAAATATCTAGATAGTTTAACTAATTTTGGCAGCCAAAATAAAAATTGGATTTTTAATCTTGGTCATGGATTTCTTCCAGATATAGATCACGAAAAGGTAAAATTTGTTGTTAACTGGATAAAAGATAATAACTGGAATAGATAGCTATGAATAGAGTAAATGAAAAATTATTAAAAAAGTATAGTTCAACTGGACCAAGATATACATCTTATCCACCTGCAACTTTCTTTGATACTAAATTTACTAATGAGCAATATCAAGAAAAGCTTATAGAGTCTAACAAGGAGAGTCCAGAAAATATTTCAGTTTATATTCATATACCTTTCTGTCCACAAATTTGTCATTTTTGTGGATGTACTACTGAAACTGGGTTTACAAAACCTTTTCTTGAAAGATATATTGATGCATTAATTAAAGAAATAGTTTATGTCTCAAAAAAAATTGATAAAAAGAGAACTTTAACACAAGTTCATTGGGGTGGAGGAACACCAAATGCTATTTCTTATAAATACATAGAGAGAGTAACAAACAAGCTATACGAGACATTTAAATTCTCTTCAAATTATGAAATGGCAATAGAGTGTAATCCTGCTCATTTAGAATTTAATCATATTGAATTATTAAAAGAATTTGGTTTTAATAGAATATCGCTTGGAATACAAGATTTTAAAACTAAAGTTTTAGAGGGAATAAATAGAAAACCCTCAAAATACCCAATTGAAGATATTATAAAGAAAATAGCAGATGAAGGATTTACTGGAACTAATATTGATTTAGTATATGGCCTACCCTACCAGACTACTTCAAGCTTTAGTAAAACTGTTGATAGAGCTATTAAATTAAATACTGATAGAATTGTTACTTTTTCGTATGCTCATGTGCCTAGTATTCTTCCAAGGCAAAAAATCCTTGAAGAAATTGGATTTCCAAGCTCAAAAGATAAAGCATTAATGTATGAAACTGCATATAAAAAACTAACAAATTCTGGATATGTATCAATCGGAATGGATCATTATGCTAGGCCAAATGATGAATTTGCTATTGCACTAAATAACAAACAACTTCATAGAAATTTTCAAGGGTATTGTACACTTGAAACAACTGGACAAGTATATGCATTTGGTGCTTCATCAATTTCTCAACTTGAATCAGCATATATACAAAACATAAAAAATGCCAGTCAATATATTAATGCAATTGAAAAAGATAAATTAGCTGTTTTTCGTGGCTATTCAGTTAACAAACAACAAAAGATAGTTCGTGAAATAATTAACTCAATAATGTGCAACTACTTTGTTGATTTTAATTTAATATCTGGTAAATATAAAATGTCAATATCAGAAATTTTTGAATTTATCAATTTCAATACTGATAGTTTAGATGATTTTATATCAGATAAAATTCTTGTTTTTAAAGAAAATAAAATATCTATAAATAAATCAGGTAGACTATTTACAAGAAATATAGCAATGAGATTTGACCCTCTAATAGATAAGAAAGTAGGAACATATTCAAATACAGTATAATGCAAGGCTTATTAATGATAAATTTAGGTTCTCCGGATAGCACCTCAATACCTGATGTTAAAAAATATCTTGATGAATTTTTAATGGATAAGAGGGTAATCGGGAAAAGCTATATTTTCCGATGGATTCTTGTTAAACTAATAATTTTAAACACAAGACCTAAGAAATCTGCAAAAGCATATAAAAAAATTTGGTGGAAAGAAGGGTCTCCATTAATAGTTCTTTCTGAAAGACTGTTTAATAAGGTTGAAAAAGCTTTAGATATTCCAGCTGCCCTAGCAATGAGATATGGTTCCATTAGTATTAATAAAGGAATTAATAAATTAGTAAATAAAGGGATAAATGAAATTTTAGTATTGCCATTATATCCTCATTATGCAATGTCATCATACGAAACAGTAGTTGAGAAAGTAAAAGAAGAAGTTAATGATAATTTTCCTGATGTTAAGATCAAAATAGTCCCTCCTTTTTATCAAAATGATCAATACATTGATCTTCTCAGTTCTAAAATTTTTAATACAATAAAAAAAATACAATATGATCATATTTTGTTTTCATATCATGGTATACCTGTAAGTCATCTTAAGATTTCCGATACAACTAATAATCATTGCTATAAAACAAAAGATTGTTGTAATGTTAAATCAGCTGCTCATGAAACATGTTATAAGCATCAAGTTTTGGAGACTACAAAATTAGTTGTAGAGAAGTTGAATATAGATGAAGACAAATACAGTAATTCATTTCAGTCTAGACTTCCCAACGAACCATGGTTAAAACCATATACTGATAGTGAACTGGTCAGATTGGCAAAGGCAGGAAAAAAAAGGTTAGTAATAGTTACTCCTGCTTTTGTGACAGATTGTCTTGAAACACTTGAGGAAATAGCGATGGAAGGTAAGGAAGAATTTATTGAAGCTGGTGGAGAACAATATTCATATGTACCATGTTTAAATGATGATGAGAACTGGGCTAAATTAATTTCAGATTGGACTAAAGAGTACTTAAAACTCAACTAAAAAAAACTTAATGACAGATGTGGTAATTATAGGAGCCGGAATTAGTGGTTTAAGTTGTGGACATTTTATTTCAAAAAAAACTAATAACTTTTTAATTCTTGAGTCCAAGGATAAACTAGGAGGAATTATTCAGACAAATATTGAACAAAATTATATATGTGAATATGGACCAAATACAGTATTACTTAATAATGAAGCAACAAAACAAATAATTAGTGATTGCAACTTATTTGAAAGAATAATATACCCTTCAATTAATAACGCTAAGAATCGTTTTGTTTTTAACAATAATAAAATAACCAAAATTCCACTAACACCAATTGAATTTATTAAGACATCATTACTTTCTATAAATTCAAAATTTAAATTATTTTTTGAATTTTTAGTTCCAAGACATAAAAAAAATGATACTGTATTCAATTTTATATCAAAAAGGTTTGGGAAAGAGTTTCATGATAAATTAGTTGTTCCTTTTATTACAGGGATATATGCCGGGAATACAAAAAGAATGAGCGCAAAACATAGCTTAAAAAATCTTTGGAATTATGAGCAGAAATATGGGAGCATTACTAATGGTATAATTCAAAATCTTTTAAGAAAAAAAAGTCAGTCAAAATCATTTAATTTTCCAAATGGACTATCAGAACTAACTCTAAAAATTGGAGAAAACTTAAAAAAGAGTATTAGGTTCAACTCCAATGTTTCCAAAATTAAAAAAACAGAAAAAGGATATGAAATATCTCTTGAGAATGAGGAAAAAATATATTGTAAAAAATTAATTACTACCGTGCCATCATATGTTCTAATGAACCTAATTGATGATTCTACATTAATTAATGAGCTTAAAAAAATAAAATATAATCCTATTGACGTGTTTCATTTTGGATTAGACAAAAAAAATATTAAAAATAAATACAAAGGGTTTGGCGTTCTGACAAAGCCAGAAGATAAAAAAAAATATCTAGGGATTCTGTTTAATAGTGATATTTTTAATCATGTATCTCCAACAAATAAAAATTTATATACTGTGCTTGTTGGAGGTGAAAATCAAAAAAAATTATGTAAAAAAAATATTATGGAACTTCAAGATATTATATCTGAAGAAATTAAAAGCTTATTTGATTATAAAGGGGAAATTGATTTTATAAAAAATTATAGATGGAAAAATGGTATACCTCAATATACTATGGATCAAGAAGAACTAATATCAGCAGTTAGGGGATTTGAGCTAAAAAATAATAATTTCTTTATTACCGGTAACTATTTTAATGGAGTTTCAGTAAGTGATTGTATTCAAAAATCTTATGATATTGTAAAAAAATATTTCTAATTTGAAGCTAAATATTTTTTTGGTGTAGTTCCAAATTTATTTTTAAAAGCAGTAATAAAATGACTAGCAGTACTATAACCCAAATGGTGTGCAACCTCATTAACATTATAGTTTTTACTAGATAACATATGACTAGCAATATTCATTTTGTAGTCAAATAAAAAACCAAATACAGTATTACCATAAACTTGTTTAAAGCCTTCCTTTAAGTTTTTTAAAGATATCTCAACCTCTTCAGCAAGCTCTTTAAGTGTAGGTGGTTCTGCCATCCTTTTAACAATAATTTCCTTTACCCTTTTTATTTTAATAACATTTTTATCATCTGCTAAAAAAGGGCATTGTTCTATATCCATCTCTTTGGAGACATTGAAATATAGACTAAGTAATTCAAATGCTTTACCTTTCAAATATAGTTTCCTTACATTATCACTAATCTTTTCATTAAGCATTTGGGTAAGAATTGTAATAATAAATGGTGAAAGCTTTGATTCTTTGTAATATTTTTTATCAATATTTTCCTTTGAAAGGAAAGGAATTGAATCTGAGGTTTCCGAAAAAAGACTGTGGAATTTTTCAATACTAATCAATAGACTTACAAGCTTTGATTTTCCTCCCATTTTAACATTAACAGGCAAATTAGTTGAGGGGTTAAAGAGTAAGATGGAATTATCTTTCTGAAGAGGAAAAGAATATGCTCCATTATTATACTCAAAACTTAAATTACCATCTAGGCAAAAATGGAATTGAATAAATCTAATTTCTGTTTCATAAAAGACTGAAACATTATTACTGTCAAGGTTATTAAAATTATAATAGTAAAGATCATTATCAATTTTTAAGCTATTTCTTTTATTTAATTCAATTTTTTTCATTTTATTATAAATGAATCAATTATAGATCTTATACTTTCTTTATCTTTAAACTCATCAGAAAAGAGATACATAAATAAAGGTTTATCATCTATTTGTTTCTCTAATGATAATAATTGATTACGTGAAAAAACTTCATCCCATTGTGACCTAACAATTGCCCACTTATCTTTATTTTGTTTCCACCAATTGGATGCTGCCTCACATCTTTTATTATCAACTCTTTTATAGGTATTATAACCCTTCTCACTTGCAATGGTATAATCGTCCATACCAGTTTTCCTAAGCACCTTCTTATTGTTCTGATCATGTACCCAACCAAAACTCTTTATTTCATGCCTATTGCCTCTTTTTAAAATATTATAATCATTTCTAGTTGATAATTCTCTTCTTGGAAGAGGAGCATCAGTAGTACTTTCCCAAAAGCTCTTTCCATCTATATGAATCCAACTGCCTGAACCTTCATAACGGGGGCTATCATCAACTTGAAATACTTTTTGAGTCCACTGACCTTTAATTTCCTCTTTTGGGACTTTAATATACTTCCAATTATTATCTCCATTATAGAAATAGAATTCCTGATTTTCATATAACCAATCCTGACGCCAATGCTTAACAATGTATGGGTCTGATGATGTCTCTACTTGAAGAATATGTTGAATAGAAATTTTATCTTTTTCATCAATAATAAGTTGCGCCCACTCTAAACCTTTGTCAACTTTATTTTTTGAGGGTTTATAGAGAGTATCTTTAGAATATATAAATGTCTCTGAGAATTCGAAAGTAACTTCAAAACAACCACACATTTCTTTTATAGAAGATGCATCTTTCTTGATTTTTGATTGTCCACTAACTGCTAATGATAAAAATGATAATAGTATACTAATGAAAACAGGTCTCATATAATTTTTTTATGGTTAATATAAAATTAGTGAAAAAGGAAATACAATTTTAAGAAATTTATTATTGGAAACCTATACTGTATCCTATTGATAAAAAGAATAATTCATTATTTAACCCCCTAGCAAAAGATAAGTCAAGTTGCTTATTTTTATCTAACTGATATGTAATTCCAGAATCA
>Ga0208261_1000573_pt1 | contig 14168 bp, 17 predicted proteins | sample Knorr_S7_td_DCM__FD_185595 | JGI IMG/M metagenome (GOLD analysis project Ga0208261, IMG submission 185595) | Marine microbial communities from Southern Atlantic Ocean transect - Knorr_S7_td_DCM_ad_131m_LV_B (SPAdes) (version 3) | ecosystem: Environmental > Aquatic > Marine > Oceanic | place...
AAAATATTTTGTTAAAATAATTCATTTTTAGTAGGTATAATTACTTAGTCACTATTCCAATTGGACATAAAGGTAATTTAATTATCATTTAGACTGAAATTATCTTTAGTTAAAAACATGATAATGGAATAATAACTATTTAAAACTAATTCGATCTATTATCTTTTTTATCCCGATTGAATCGTTTAGTAAACTTTATAATAGTCTTAGTGAGATCTATACCAGTTATAAATGAAAGAATAGTTATGATTAATAGAGTTGTCATTTAACAGCTTTTACTATTGCTTCAAATGCATTCTGGTTATTCATAGCAAGATCAGCAAGAACTTTTCTATTAAGGGTAATATTCTTTTTCTTTGCCTTATCCATAAATTCACTATAAGAAAGGCCATGTTCTTTACAAGCTGCATTTATTCTAACTATCCATAATGCTCTAAAGCTTCGTTTTTTATTTCTTCGGTCCCTGTATGCATAAACTAACCCTTTTTCAACTGCATTTTTTGCAACTGTCCAAACATTTTTCCTTCTGCCAAAGTACCCTTTAGCTTGTTTTAATATTTTTTTTCTCTTAGCTCTTGATGCTACCGAATTAACTGATCTAGGCATTTTACTTTAATCTTAATTGTCTTTTAATGTTTTCTTTATCGTTATCATGAACAAGTCCAAAATGAGTTAGTCTTAGTTTTCTCTTCTTTGATTTTTTTGTCAAAATATGATTTTTGAAAGCATGCTTCCTTTTAATCTTTCCTGATCCAGTTACTTTAAATCTTTTCTTTGCACTGGATTTTGTTTTCATTTTTGGCATTATTCCTATTTCTTTTTTGGCGTTATAAACATTATCATTCTTTTTCCTTCTAATTCTGGCATTTGCTCTACAGTTCCTATTTCTTCTAGCTCTTGAGCTAATCTTAAAAGAAGAATCTGTCCTTGCTCTTTGAATATTATCGATCTTCCTTTAAAGAAAACAAATGCTTTTAATTTTGCACCTTCATTTAAAAATTTTTCTGCATGTTTCTTTTTAAACTGATAATCATGTTCATCTGTTTGAGGTCCAAATCTAATCTCCTTAACTACTATCTTTGTTGCTTTTGACTTAAGTGCTTTGTCCCTTTTCTTCTGCTCATATAAAAATTTCTTATAATCTAAAATTTTACATACAGGAGGAGATGCTTTTGGTGAAATTTCAACAAGATCTAATTCTTGTCCTCTTGCCATTCTGAGAGCATCGTTAACAGAATAAACACCTACATCTACATTATCACCAACAAGCCTTATTTCTTGGGCTGTTATTTTGGAGTTTATTTTGTGAGGATCCTCTCTAAATACTCTTCTTCCACCTCTCCTATTTTTTTTTCTTCTTATAGCTATAACAATCTGTTTTAGTTAATATTAAATTCTGGTATACTATCAGAAATTTCTTTTTTGAAAATATCCAAAAATTTACCAATTTTCATTTCACCTAAATCTCCTTCCTTATGTTTTCTAATTGAAACCGTCTCATTCTTTTCTTCATTCTCTCCTAATATTATCATATAAGGAATCTTATTTATTTCTGATTCCCTAATTTTTTTACCTACAGTTTCATTTCTATCATCTAGGTGGGCGCGAATTTCGTGATTTTCTAAGATATTTAAAACTTTTTGACCATAATTTTTATAGTTTTCACTTACAACTAATATTTCAATTTGAGTAGTAGATAACCATAATGGGAATAATCCTCCTGTATGTTCAAGAAGTATAGCTACAAACCTTTCCATGCTTCCAAATGGGGCTCTATGAATCATAACTGGTCTTAAATCCTCGTTTTTAGGCCCTTTATAGGAAAGTTCAAATCTTTCAGGAAGATTATAATCAACTTGAATTGTCCCTAGTTGCCAGCTCCTTCCAAGAGCATCTTTTACCATAAAATCAAGTTTTGGTCCATAAAATGCTGCTTCTCCATATTCTATTTTATAGCTAAGACCTTTCTCCTTTGCAGCATCTATTATTGCATTTTCTGAAATTTCCCAATTTTTCTTAGATCCAATATATTTTTCAGGTTTGCTATCATCTCTTAAGGAAACTTGAGCAGAAAATTCTTCAAAACCTAGAGACCTAAATACATATAAAACAAGGTCAATAGTGTTTTTAAACTCTGAGTCAACTTGCTCAGGAGTACAAAATATATGAGCATCATCTACTGTGAACCCTCTAACTCTACTTAAACCATGTAATTCTCCACTTTGTTCATATCTATAAACAGTGCCGAACTCAGCAAGTCTGAGTGGTAAATCCCTATAGCTTTGAGGTTTAGAGTTATATATTTCACAATGATGAGGGCAATTCATAGGTCTTAAAATAAAGGTCTCATTATCATTAGGAGTAAGTATAGGTTGAAAACTATCTGCACCATACTTTTCATAATGCCCAGATGTTTCATATAGTTCTTTTGAACCAATATGAGAAGTCATTACTTTTTTGTACCCAGCTTTTCTTTGGGCATCTTCAAGAAATCTTTGAAGCCTATCTCTAAGCTCAGTCCCATTTGGTAGCCAAAGGGGAAGACCATTTCCAACTCTACTTGAAAATGAGAATAATTCAAGTTCTTTTCCAATCTTTCGATGGTCTCTTTCTTTTGCTTTTTCAACTAACTCAAGGTATTCAGTCAACATTTTTTGTTTTGGAAAAGAGATACCATATATACGAGTTAACTGATTGTTTTTTTCATCACCTCTCCAATATGCTCCAGCTATATTTAAAAGTTTTACAGATTTTACTATCCCAGTAGAGGGTATATGGCCACCTTTACATAAATCAGAAAAATTAGAATGATCGCAAAATGTTATTGTTCCATCCTCTAAATCTTCAATTAATTCAATCTTATATTGATTCTTTTCTTTTTTGTAGAATTCTAATGCGTCTGATTTACTCAAATGGCGCATTTTAAATTCATTATCTTCTCTAGCAAATTCTAAAAATTTTTCTTCAATTTTTTTAAAATCATTCTCTGATGGATTATTTCCTCCAAAATCAACATCATAATAGAAACCACTTTCAATTGCTGGGCCAATGGTTAATTTTGATTTAGGATAAATATCTTTTATTGTCTGAGCTAAAATATGAGCAGATGAATGCCAAAAAGCCTTTTTACCTTCATCATCATCCCATGTAAAAAGTTTAATATCTCCATCATCCTTTAATCCTGTGCTTAGCTCAACAACTTCTGAATTATAAGATGCTGATATTACTTTTCTTGCTAGACCTTCACTAATACTTTTAGCAATATCAATAACCTTTGTTCCTTTCTCGAACTCTTTTATATTACCATCTGGAAAACTAACTTTTATCATATAATTATTAGTGTTATCTACAAAATTAGTTTAATTTATTTTTTGGTCCTAGAGTTCCATTAAGGATATTTGAAATACCTCTGTAGCCATAATAAACTGCAAGGAAAGATATAATACAACCAATTACAAGAACTATTATAAAAAAAGGATGATCTTGATTCTTGAATGATTGTGAGATTACTACAGGGCCTATAAAGCAAAGACTAATGCCGATGATTACTTGTTTAAATCCCTTTTTTAAATAATTATTCATTATTAAAATTATCAATTGCTGAACGAACATTTTTATGTTTAATAATTAGTTCATCGGCTTTCTTCATATCAACATTAAGTTCTTTCATTACAATCTCTCTAGCTCTTTTATTCAATTTAGAGTTAGTTAGTTGCATGTCAACCATCTTATTATCTCTTACATGACCAAGAAGAATCATTGATATAGTTGACACCATATTTAGAATTAATTTTTGGGCTGTACCTGCTTTTAGTCTCGAGCTTCCAGTTACAAATTCAGGACCAACAATTACTTCAATCTTATGATCACTATGTTCAGATAAAGGAGTTCCTTGGTTGCATGTTATACATGCAGTTGGTATATTATTTTCTTTACAATCCTTAAGTCCACCAATAACATATGGTGTTGTCCCAGAAGCAGCAATACCAATAACAAAGTCATTAGAAGTAATATTATTAGACTTTAAATCATCCCAAGCCTGACTATAACTATCTTCAGCTATTTCAATAGAACTATATAAAGCGGGAATACCACCAGCTATAAGTCCAACAACTTTTTCTGGAGGAGTACCGAATGTTGGAGGGCATTCTGATGCATCTAAGACTCCTAATCGACCACTAGTTCCAGCTCCAATGTAGAATAATCTCCCACCTTTGTTCATTTTTACAGCAATTTCTTCAATAAGCTTAGTTATTTCTGGAAGGACCTTTTTTACAGCATCTAATGCATTATTATCCTCCTTATGCATACAGTCAACTAAATCTTTTACAGATTTTTTCTCTAAATCATTATGGTTAGAATCTTGCTCTGTAATCTTGATAAAATCCATATTAGGCTCCTTTTATTTTTCTTTCTAGATTACTTTTCAATTCTTCAAAGAATTGTTCAGTTGTAAGGTAATTTGAACTTACCATATCATCTCTAAAAACTAATAATGCAAGATCTTTTGTCATTTTTCCTTCTTCAATTGTTTCTATACAAACACTTTCTAGTAGTTTACAGAAATCAATAAGCTCTTGATTATTGTCTAACTTACCTCTATGCATAAGACCTCTTGTCCATGCAAAAGTTGAAGCGATTGGATTAGTAGAAGTCTCTTCTCCTTTTTCATGACGTCTAAAATGTCTTGTTACTGTACCATGAGCAGCTTCAGACTCCATAGTTTGCCCGTCAGGAGTAACTAATGTTGATGTCATTAGGCCTAGCGAACCAAATCCTTGTGCTACTATATCAGATTGTACATCTCCATCATAATTTTTACAAGCCCAAACAAAACCACCTTTCCATTTAATTGCTGCTGCAACCATATCATCTATTAGCCTATGTTCATAGGAAATATTTTCTTTCTCAAATTTATCTTTAAATTCATTATCATATACCTCTTGAAATATATCTTTAAACCTTCCGTCATAAGCTTTAAGAATTGTATTCTTTGTTGATAAATAAAGAGGCCACTTTTTATCTAACGCTCTATTCATACATGATCTTGCAAAACCATAGATAGAAGAATCTATATTATACATCGACATAGCTACACCATCCTCTTTAAAATTATATACTTCCCATGATTCTGGTTTTCCTCCATCTTCTGGTGTAAATGTCATTGTTAATTTACCCTTGCCCTTAGTCACAATATCAGTTGCTCTGTATTGATCACCAAAAGCATGTCTTCCAATACAAATTGGTCTTGTCCAACCTTGAACATATCTAGGAATGGTTTTTACAATAATTGGTTCTCTAAAAACAGTTCCTCCTACGATGTTTCTTATTGTTCCATTGGGGGATTTATACATTCTTTTTAAAGAGAATTCTTTAACCCTATCCTCATCGGGAGTAATTGTAGCACACTTGATACCTACATTATATTTTTTAATTGCATTTGCTGCATCAACTGTAATCTGATCGTCTGTTTTATCTCTTGATTTTATACTAAGATCGAAGTATTTGATATCCAGATCAACATAGTCAAGGATTAAATCATTTTTAATATATTTCCAAATGATTCTTGCCATTTCATCACCATCAATTTCAACAATGGGGTTGGCTACTTTAATTTTTGACATAATAGTAAATTATCTTTCTTTAATTCTAGCTTTTTTACCTGTCAATTCTCTAAAATAATATATTCTGGATTGTCTGACTTTACCGCCTTTATTAACTTCAATCTTTTTTAAACCAGGCATGTTTAGAGGGAAAATTCTTTCGACACCAATAGTACCAGACATTTTTCTTATTGTAAATGTTTTTGATTGCCCTCTACCTTTTATTTGAATAACAACACCTTTGAAAAATTGAGTACGAACTTTATCTCCCTCTCTAATTTCATAGTATACTGTAATAGTATCCCCAGATGAAAATGAAGGAAAGTCATTTTTTTCAATTAATTTTTCGTTTACTTTGGTAACTATAGACTCCATCAAAATAGTTTTTTAAATGTTTGGTGAATTCCAATAAATTCAGTTGCAAAAGTAAACCTTTTTTAAAGATTATCAAAGAGTTTTGGGCGAAGTAATTTTGTCCTTTCAACAGACTTCTGGTCTTTCCATTTTTCTATTTCTTTCTGATTACCTGAAATAAGAATGTCAGGCACTTTTAACCCTTTGTAGTTTGCTGGTCTAGTATATATTGGGGCAGAAACAATATTATCTTGAAAACTATCTGATAATGCTGATGATTCATCTCCTATAACACCTGGGATAAGTCTAATAATGGAATCACATAAAATAGCTGCTGGAAGTTCACCTCCTGATAAAACATAATTTCCAATTGAAATTTCTTTTGTTATTAGATGATCTCTCACCCTATGATCAATACCTTTATAGTGGCCGCATAAAAGGATAAGATTTTTCTTTAAAGATAAATTGTTTGAAATTTTTTGATTTAGAATCTCACCATCAGGGGTTAGATAAACTATATCATCGTAATCATTTTTTTCTTTTAGCTTTTCTATACAGTTGTCAATAGGTTCAATTTTTATAATCATTCCAGCCCCACCACCATAAGGACTATCATCAACATGTCTAGAGTTATCAGCATAGTCTCGGAGATTATGAGTTACTATATTTACCTTTTTTGATTTGATGGCTTTTTCAATGATTGAAAAAGAATTAAGGCTATCAAAAATTTCAGGAAATAGTGTTAAAATATCAATCCTCATTAATTATCAACTTTTTTAAGAGTTACAGTTGTTCTATTTAATTGATTTTCTCTAGAGTAAATAACATTTACTTTATCACCAGGTCTTTTGGTTGAGAGATGCCCCGATAAGTCTGAAAATTTATTAATCTTGATTCCATCAATCTCTTTAATTATATCACCCCTTTTTAGTCCTGCAAGATCTGCTCCAAATCCTGGCTCTATAATATCAATATAGAAGCCCTCAGTATCTGTTAAATTAAGTTGCCTGGAATATGAGGACTTTAAAGCTATTCCTCTAACACCTAATAATCCTTTTTGGACATCTCCATACTCAAGAATATCTTCAAATATTTTTCTTACTATATCACTTGGGATTGCAAAAGAATATCCAACAAATCCCCCTGTCATGGATTGAATAGCTGTATTTATACCAATTAATTCACCATTTATATTAACAAGTGCACCACCACTATTACCAACATTAACTGCAGCATCAGTTTGGATAAATGATTGATTTATCTGATCATATTCATTTAGATCTCTTGATTTGGAACTAATAATTCCTGCTGTAACTGTAGAATTTAGATTGTATGGATTACCAACTGCAAGAACCCACTCCCCAATTTGACTATTCTCAGAGTCACCAAATAAAATATATTCAAATTTTTCATTAGAATCTATCTTTAAAACTGCTACATCCGTAACCTCATCTGAACCAACTATTATTGCTTCATATTCTTTATTATCATTTGTTGTAACTATTACTTCACTTGAATTCTCTATAACATGATGATTTGTAATTATATATCCATCAGGAGATATAATAACTCCAGACCCTGTACCAACTCTTTTTCTTGACTCATCTCCATAAAAAAATTGCAAAGCCCAAGAGTCACTTTCGTTAACTATAGATGTATTTTTAACGTGAACAACAGCATTAATTGATTTTTTTGCTGCAAAAGTTAAATCAGGGGAACCAACATTACTAGAATATTGAATACTATTAATACCAGAAGTATTTATAAAGCTTTCTGAATAATCAATAAATGCTTGATCATTTTCATTTTCTTCTGTTGATATACTATTTGAAAATACTGAGTAGAATATAATTGAAATGATTGAACATGTTAATGAAACAATTATAATTTTTAATGTAGATTTCATCTTTTTATTTGTAAAAATAATATATTATGCCTTTGAATGATTTTTTTTTAACGATTGTTTAACATGGACAGTATAAATCAATATACACTAAGAGCTCTTGAGCCAGATGATTTAGATTTATTATATGATATTGAGAATGACAAGTCCTTATGGAAATATTCAAACACATCTTCCCCATTTTCTAAACATAGTCTGAAAAAATTTATTGAGAATTCACATCTTGATATTGTTGAACATGGTCAGCTTCGACTAGTTTTAAGTAATAAAGATAATTTAGCATTTGGATTTATTGACTTATTTAAATACGACATGGTAAATAGAAGAGCAGGGGTAGGAATAATTATTTTTGAAAAATACAGGGCTAAAGGCTTGGGTTCAAAATCATTAAATTTGATAGAAGACTATGTTGCAAAACATATCCCTATTCATCAGCTTTATGCCAATATTTCATCAGAAAATAATGAGAGTGTTAAACTCTTTGAAAAACATGGTTATATAAAAGTTGGAAATAAAAAAGATTGGGTATTTTATAACAATAGGTATTTTGACGAGCTACTTTATCAAAAAATTTTAGGTGAATGAAAAAGGCAATATTAGTTTTTATTACAATCGCATCTATAATATTACTATTTGGATATTATAATCTAATGCATAGAGATAACACAAATTTTGAAGGAGATTCAACATTTATATATATAAACTCATCTGATAGTATAGTTAGTATTTTGGATACAATTAATAAAAAGATTAAATCACCGAAGACTTTTTTAAAGGCTGCTAAAAGAATGGATTATATTGAAAATATTAAATCAGGAAGATTTAATATACTAAAGGGTGCTGGGAATAAAGAAATTATTAATTCATTAAAATTCAACAATACTCCCTTAACGGTAACTTTCAATAATCAAGAAAGAATCCATAATCTGGCTGGAAGAGTTTCTAAACAGATATTAGCAGACAGTGTTTCTTTATTAAATGCTTTTCTTGAAAAAAGTTTTTTAGAAGATAATGGTTTCAATGAGACGAATTCTATGTCAATTTATATTCCAAACTCTTATGAGTTCTTCTGGAATGTGGAGCCAAATAAGTTTAGAAATAGAATGCTTGAAGAGTATAATGATTTTTGGAATGAAGACAGGACTAAAAAAGCAAAATCAATTGATTTGTCTAAAAAAGAAGTAATAGTTTTAGCATCAATAGTTCAGAAAGAGAGTATTAAATTAGATGAAAGACCAATTATAGCAGGTGTATATCTTAATCGGCTTAGGAAGAAAATGAGACTTCAGGCTGATCCAACAGTAATCTATTCAATTAAAAGTTATTATAATAATTTTGATACAATAATAAGGAGGGTTCTGTATAGAGACTTAAAACTTGAATCCCCATATAATACATATAAGATTAAAGGATTACCGCCTGGCCCAATATCGATGCCTGATATCTCATCTATTGATGCAGTTTTAAATTCTAGGAGTCATGATTATATATTTTTTGTTGCTGATCCTTATAACCCTGGATATCATCTATTTGCCTCAACTCTTAGACAACACAATAAGAATAGAAGAGTGTATACCAGATGGTTAAATAGTAAAAAAATATATAGGTAGAATTTTAGACAGTAAGTCTTTGATTTAAATCTTCAACATATTTTCTAAATTGCTTATCAGTAAAACTTAAATTGTCAACTGTTTTACAAGCATGAAGAACTGTTGCATGGTCTCTTCTTCCAATCTGAGTTCCTATACTGGCAAGAGATGCTTTTGTGAATTTTTTTGCAAAATACATTGCAATTTGTCTTGCTTGAACAATATGTCTTTTTCTAGTTTTTGACTGGAGAGTTTCTACATCCATTTGGAAATAATCCGATACAACTTTTTGTATGTAGTCTATTGAAACTTCTCTTCTATTATTCTTAACAAATTTATTTATAACATCTTTAGCTAAACTAAGAGTAATCTCTACCTTGTTAAATGAGGATTGAGCTATAAGGGAGATAATAGCACCTTCTAATTCCCTAATATTTGAATTTATATTTTTTGCAACATATTCAGTCACCTCATCATCAATCTCAACTCCATCCCTAAATAATTTATTTTTAAGAATTGAAACCCTAGTTTCAAAATTAGGAGTTTGAAGTTCAGCAGAAAGTCCCCACTTAAATCTAGAAAGAAGCCTTTGTTCAATATCTTGCATATCGATAGGGGCTTTATCTGATGTCAAGATTACCTGCTTTCCATTTTGGTGAAGATGATTAAATATATGGAAGAACACATCTTGAGTTCCAGACTTTCCAGATAAAAACTGAACATCATCAACAATTAATATGTCGATAACTTGGTAAAAGTGTATAAAATCATTTCTATTATTTTTTTTAACTGAATCAATATATTGTTGTGTAAATTTTTCTGCAGAAATATATAAAACAGTTTTGTCAGGATATTTCTTTTTAATACTCACCCCAATTGCATGAACAAGATGAGTCTTTCCAAGACCAACTCCTCCATATATCAATAAAGGATTGAATGAAGTTCCACCTGGCTTACTAGCAACTGCTAACCCAGCTGATCTAGCTAGCCTATTTGAGTCCCCTTCAAGAAAATTATCAAAGGTATAATTTGGATTAAGCTGTGACTCTATCTGAAGGTTCCTGATACCAGGTATTACAAAAGGATTTTTCAATTCACTGGTAAAGCTTGTAAATGGAGTTTCAACATTTTGAGATTTTACACTAGTGTTATTTGAGCTAGGTATTTTTTCAGTAAAAGGTGCTTTATTACCAAATGTATTCTCCATTTTTATAATGTATACAAGCCTAGCATCTTTTCCTAGTTCTTTTGTCAATGCAAGTTTTAATATCTTTATGTAGTGTTCTTCTAACCACTCATAGAAAAACTTACTTGGAACTTGAATGCTTAATACTTTATCGGATACTTTTACGGGTATTATAGGTTTAAACCAAGTATTGTATGCTTGTGGCTGAATATTATCTTCAATAAATGATAAACAGTTATTCCAAACTGATGAAGGACTTTGACTCATTTTTTGTTAACTTGTTTTAATGACATTTATAAACTGAATTCTATGGGTTTTAGATTGTTTGAACAAATATGAATTAAAAAAAAAGAAAAAAAAAGAAAAAAAAATCAATTAGACTATTGATTATTAATTTTTTTTTTCATAAAATAAGGTGAGATAGACTTGTAGGAATTTTTATAAAATCTTTCAATAAATTAAGAAGTTTATGAGGTATATAACAAAAATGAATAAGGTTAGATACTATGAAACAGATCAAATGGGTTTCGTTCATCATAGTAATTATTTAAAATATTTTGAAATGGCAAGGATAGAGTGGTTTGATTTTTTAGATATAAGATATGTTGAATTAGAAAAAAAAAATATTTGGTTGCCTGTTGTTGAATGCTCAATTTCATATATGAATCCTCTTTTTTTTGGAGATGAATTTAAAGTTGAAATAGAATGTGAAAAAGAGCCAATGTCGAAGATTGAATTTAGTTATCATATTATAAATAATAAAAAAGTTGAGATATGTAAGGGATTTACTAAGCTTGCATTCTATGATCCAAAAATAAAAAAACCCAGAAAGTGTCCATTAGAAATTAAAGAAAAATTTTTCAATTCTTAAACAGTTCGTATAGCTTGTCATCTTCTATCATGTTATAATCAGTATCTATTATCTTAAAATTTGGTCGAGGAGTGCCTTTTTTTAATTCTTTACTCGTCTTAAACACTCTTATGCAATCCCAATAATTATTGTCTATAAAAAATTGTAGAGTCTTACTTCCTCCTTCAACAATAACTGACTGGATCCCTAGATTATAAATTGTATTAATTATAGATTCTTTATTATCAAAATCATTTGTAATAATGTTTACCCCATCAATTTTATTTTTTGAACTTGAGAGAACTATAGATTTAGATTCGTTGTTCAATACTTTTGATTTTAGAGGTATCCTCAATTTAGGATCAATTATTATCCTAATAGGGTTCTCGCCTTTATGTAATCTAGAGGTTAGCCGAGGATTATCATCAATTACTGTTTGCACTCCAACTAGAATAGATTGTTCTTCTGTTCTCCATTTATGAGATAGTGCTCTTGACTTTTCATTAGATAACCACTTAATCCTTCCTGAATTTAATTTATCTTTAACTGGGCCTATAAAACCATCATTGCTCTCGGCCCACTTTAATGTTATATATGGTCTTTTGTATTTACAGAACGTTATAAATCTTCTGTTTATAAAATTACATTCATCTTTTAAAATATTAACCTTAACATTACAACCATTTCTTTTTAAATACTCAATACCGCTTCCAGTTACATTTTTATTTGGGTCTCTAATCCCAATTATTACTTTTTGTATTCCATATTTTAAAATTAAATCTGTACACGGAGGAGTTTTTCCATGATGATTACAAGGCTCGAGATTTACATATAATGAACAATTTTTTAATATACTCTTATCTTTTACTTTATTAATTGCATCAGCTTCAGCATGGATTCCTCCGTATGATTTATGCCATCCTTCACTAATAATTTTATTATTCAAAACGATAACACATCCTACAAGTGGATTGGGATATGTTTTACCAATACCTTTTATTGCAAGATCCAAGCATCTTTGCATGAAAAAATTGTCGTGACTCATTTAATCTAAATATTTATTAAATCTATTGTAAATTTAGATTAAATTTATTTTGATAGTGAAGATTAGAGAAGTAAAAAAAACTGACAATTTTGAATTAGCAGCCTTATTAAGAAAAATACTTATTGAGATGGGTGTTCCAAAAAAAGGAACTGCATTTGAAGATCCTGAAATTGATTGTATCTATGAAACATATAATTCTCCCAGATCTAAATATTTCATTATCGAAGAAGATGCCAAAATTAAAGGTGGTGCAGGAATATCTCAACTAAAAAATGAGGCGTATGAGATATGTGAGCTTCAAAAAATGTATTTTGACTCATCTATAAGAGGAAGGGGAATAGGTTCTTTAATGATTGAAAAGTGTTTGAATTTTGCAAAAGAAAATAAATTTAACTTATGCTATATAGAAACAATGCCAAATATGTTAGATGCTCAGATGTTATATTTAAAGTATGGTTTTGAATATATTAATTATCCCATGGGTGATACAGGACATTCTGCTTGTCCAATTTGGATGATAAAACCATTATAGATGAATCTTATCGAATTAAGGAATCTTTATAGAGAGAATTTAAATAATTTTAGTTTTAAAGAGTCAGATTATCTGCTTAATATTCTTCTAAAAGAAAATTTTAATCTAGAGTCTACCTTTATAAATCTTAATCCCGGCTATAAATTAAAGGAATCTCAAATAAATAAAATTTTAGATAGTTTAGATAAGTTAAAAAATCACTATCCAATAGATTATATAATTAATAAAAAATTCTTTTTAGATAATGAATTCTATGTTAATGAAGATGTTTTAATACCAAGACCAGAAACAGAAGAACTAACAAATTGGATATTACAAGACAATCTTGAAATAAAAGAAAAAAAAAGAGTAATAGACATTGCAACAGGTTCAGGTTGTATAGCTATATCTCTATCTTATCATAATAAGTATTTTGAAACTGTAGGCATAGATGTTTCAAAAAAAGCATTAGATGTTTGTGAGATAAATAAAAAAAGAATTTCATCAGAAGTGACTTTTCTGGAACATGATATAAGGATAAAAAAGAATTTCTCCGAGAAGTTTGATATTATTGTATCAAATCCTCCCTATCTCTCAAAAAATGAAATATTAACTATAGATCAAAATGTAAAATTTGAACCCCAAATTGCACTATTTGCTCCATCTAATAATCCGCTTTTGTTTTATAAAAAAATAATTGATTTCTCAAGGGTCAACCTTAATAAAAATGGACAAATATATCTAGAAATCAATCCTGTATATATAATAGAAATAAAGCAAATACTTGCTGAAAATAATCTAAATGATGTTAACTTTAGGGATGATTTTAGGGGTAAAAAAAGATTCTTAAAGATTGTATTAAATGAAAGAAATTAAATCTAGAATATTAGAATTAAGAAGGTTAATTATTGAACATAATCATAATTATTATGATTTAGACACAAACCTAATTTCTGATTTTGAATATGATAAATTATTTCATGAATTAGTTGAACTTGAAAAAAAGTATCCTCAGTTTTTTGATCCTGAATCGCCATCTTATAGAGTAGGAGGCGGTCTTTCAAATAAATTTGATTCAGCTGAACATATTTATCCTATGTACTCTTTAGATAATACATATTCGTATG
>Ga0208261_1000574_pt1 | contig 14167 bp, 17 predicted proteins | sample Knorr_S7_td_DCM__FD_185595 | JGI IMG/M metagenome (GOLD analysis project Ga0208261, IMG submission 185595) | Marine microbial communities from Southern Atlantic Ocean transect - Knorr_S7_td_DCM_ad_131m_LV_B (SPAdes) (version 3) | ecosystem: Environmental > Aquatic > Marine > Oceanic | place...
TCGGATCATTTTTATTTCCTCAGTCGTTGGAACGACCGGGCAAGCTGGACAGGCAAACTATGCCGCTTCGAAAGCTGGTCTAGTAGGTTTGGCACGATCAATTGCTAAAGAGTTTGCCACTCGAAATATAACGGCAAACGTTATTGCTCCCGGCCCGGTGAAGACGAACATGATTGACGAATTAACCGAACAACAGCGTGAGAATATCCTTGCTGCTGTCCCATTAGGAAGGTTCGCCGAGCCAGAGGAAATAGCTGCAACTGTAGCTTTTTTAGCTAGTGATCAAGCTGGATTCATAACTGGGGCTATTATCCCTGTTGATGGTGGAATTGGGATGAACTAGTACTATTTCCTATACCCACCTAAAAGAAAGAGGTAAATATGAGTGAAGAGAATTTTGAACGATTCAGGAAATGTGCAGTTGAAGTACTTTCAGTCGAAGCTGGACAGGTAACTAAGGAAGCTAGGTTCGCTGAGGATCTAGATGCGGACAGTCTTGACTTAGTTGAATTAGTGATGGAACTTGAAGAGGAGTTTGATATCACTGTCGACGAAGAGGAACTTCAGGAACTACCAACTGTCGGTGATGCATTTAATTTGATATCTAGCAAACTCTAATGCGCAATCGTGTTGCCGTAACTGGGGTCGGAGTTGTTGCGAATGTAGGGCAAGGAAGTAGTGCATTCTGGAGTGGACTTCTTTCAGGTGTGCCAAGTCACGGATTCGAATTACACGATTTTGATCCCCTCCCTTATTTTGATGGCAACGCTAAAGAAGCGAGAAGGTGCGATAGGTTTGCTCAGCTAGCTTTTGCTGCTGCAGATGAGGCGATAACTCAGGCTGGAGATTTTATACGTGACCCCACTCGTTGTGGCTCTTGGGTAGGTACTGGAGTTGGGGGACTTGACACGTTAGAAAAACAAGTTCAGGTACTTTCAGAAAAAGGGCCAAGAAGGGTTTCCCCGTTCCTTATTCCCATGCTAATGGCTAACGCTGCTTCTGCTGGAATCTCTATGAAATACGGACTTCAAGGCCCATCTGAAACCACAGTAACTGCTTGCGCTGCTGGAACTCATTCAATCGGTCGTGCTGCTGAGTTAATCCGGAATGGAACCTGTGACGCTATGCTCACTGGAGGCGCTGAAGCTACCTTGACTCCAATAGGAAGACAAGGTTTTATCAATATGACTGCAGTTTCATCTAGCGGGATTAGCAGGCCATTTGATGCAGATCGTGATGGATTCATGCACTCTGAAGCTGCAGGGATTCTTGTATTAGAGGAATGGGAGCACGCTGTTAACCGCGATGCTGTGATTTTAGGAGAAATCCTTGGGTCAGCGAGTACCGCAGACGCTCACCATATCACAGCTCCAGCTCCAGAGGGTGCTGGAGCTGTACGTTGCATGTCTGCAGCATTAGATAATGCCGGCTTAAGTCCCGATGACATTGCCCACATCAACGCACATGGAACTTCCACCCCATTGAACGACGCAGCTGAAGCAGAAGCGATAGTCAGAACTTTCGGCCAAAAGACCCCGATTGTTACTTCCACAAAAGGTGCGACTGGGCACACGCTCGGGGCTGCAGGAGCTATTGAAGCGATTGCGGTTATTTTGGCAATTCAGAATAAACAAATTCCCCAGACGCATGGAACTAGCGCTGTAGATCCGGAGCTAGCTCAGATCGATTTAGTTGTAGGTGAACCTAGAGTCTGGATCCCAGGTCCTTCGTTGAGTAATTCATTTGGTTTCGGGGGGCATAACGGGACTGTCGTAATTGGCCCACCCTCATAACAAAACTGCATAACCGGGCTCACACCTCAACTACAACGAAAACAAGATCGGCCGAACAAGCTATTTCACCATCTACCGTTGCGATACCAGAGGCCTTACCTGCTCGGGCAGATAATCGTGTTGCTTCAACTCGAAGGTCCACTCTTTCCCCCGGAACGACCTGACGCCTGAATCGTGCCTTCTCTATCCCTCCGAATAAGGGCAATTTTCCTGCGAATCGTTGGTCCTGTAGAACAAAGTAGGCTCCTAGCTGCGCAATAGATTCACAGAGCGGGACACCTGGTAAAGTAGGCCTACCAGGAAAATGGCCTGAGAAAAATGCTTCAGACCCAGTCAATTGCCAATACCCCTCAGCCCACTCCCCCATTTCAAAACCAGTTACTTCTGTTAGGAACAAGAAGGGGTCTCGGTGTGGGAGCACTTCAGAAGGGCGTAGGAATTGCATGGTATCTCCTTGAAAACGACGGAAGGGGCCGCCTAGGCGACCCCTCCGTTACATATAGAACATATATTTCTACTATGCGGGTGTTGAAGCCTTCGCAGCAGCTTTTAGCTTCGAACCTGCGGAAACCTTGATCGCGTTTGAACCCGCAATCTGAATGGTCTCCCCTGTTTGTGGATTTCTCCCAGTTCGTGGGTTCCGATATGTACGTTCAAAGGTGAGAAAACCGCTGAGTGAAATTTTGTCACCGCCGCCGCAAACAGCACTAGTAACAACTTCTTCAAGGGCCTTCAGGACACTATCAATGTCTCCCTTCCCGACTCCGGAGCTGCCAGATATAGCATCAATTAGCTCTGACTTATTCATTATTTACCTCCTGTCCCCAAACCAGGACTGTCCTGTCTGAGGGATGAACGCACCGAAAACTTCGATACCTTCAATAATGGCTAAATTACACTGTTGTAAGCACAAAAGGCTGTTATTCCAAAGATTTTTCTTATTTGGGCTAAATTTTGAACAAATTTAGTTTCGCTGGGTACCTACAAATGGTGATCATAAAACGGCAAAAGCCGCCCCGAAGGGCGGCTTTTACACAGTTCGTGGGAAAGCTACTACCTTCCAACACCTTTTCCTAGAGCTGAAATAGCTGCATCTCGGACTGGGACGAAGGCCAAGATAATGAGCGCCGTAGCGACGTCCATACCAAATCGACCAAGGCCCAGAACTTCAGCGCTTGCTCCGAATCCGAGCGCGGCACCATCGCCGTTTACATCTGTCGCAAGTACGAACAGATACGCCCAAAGTAGGGAAAGGTTAGAGCCGACTAGAGGCAAGCCCTTAAGCATGCCACCTACTCCGGCTAAATCGAGAATGCTGTCTAACACGGCAACTACGCCTTGCAGAAGCATACCCATAATGATAAGTGTCACAAATGTTGACATCATAATTGTGAAAGCTCCTTGTTTAAATTTAAACAATCAAGGCCAAATCGGACCAAAAAAATTGGGTAACTTGACCTGCCATAACGATAGTATTTTTCAATACTTCGTGTACTGATAGTTAAAAATTCTTGAAAAAAAGCGTAAAAAAGTGTCTATGAGCAGGTAATTTATTCTTTTTGATTTATAGCCAAATACGGCTAAAAAACCCCAAAAACCCTATGATTCGTCCAAAGCGCTTCGGATAGCGGCAACAAACGTTCCTACCGACTCAGGGCCTTCACCATCTAATAGTTTTTGCACTATAGCGGATCCCACTATGCAGCCATCAGCTACTTCAGATACCTCTTTAGCTTGTTCAGGCGTGCCAATTCCAACGCCAACAAGCACAGGCTTATCGGTAAATGCCTTGCATCTTCCTGCTATGACGACAGCGCTCCTTGCAAGTTCAGCGCGAACACCAGTAATACCAAGAAGCCCCACAGCGTAGACAAAGCCTTTACTTTGTCCACACAGAGCTTCTAAACGTTCATCAGTAGTGGTTGGGGCAGCTAATAAAATAGTCTCAGTACCATTTGCAGAAGCTGCATCAACCCATGCGCCAGCCTCATTTAACGGGAGATCAGGAAGAATCGCACCGGAAATACCCGATTCAGAGAGTGCATTTGCGAATCGCTCAAGACCAAAACGGTACACGATGTTGTAATAGGTCATTACGGCTAAAGGAATTCCGATGTCTAAGTCGCGAATTTCCTGAAGGATATCTAGTGGAGAAATTTTTTGGGCTAACACAACATCATTTGCCTTTTGTATCGTAGGGCCATCCATCACTGGGTCAGAGAAAGGTATACCTATCTCAATTGCGTCTGCCCCTGCTTCGGCAGCTGCGTAGATAGCTTCAACATACCCCTCAAAACCACCAGTAATGTATGGCACTAAGCACTTCCCGCCTCCACCTATTCGTTTACGAAGAGATTCTTCAATTCGCAAGGGACTTTTGCTCATCCCAGCAATTCCATCATCTGTGTTGCATCTTTGTCCCCTCGTCCAGAGAGATTGAGAAGCACAGTTTTCCCAGAAAGTTCCCTACGTGCTCTACTCATCCAAGCAAGCGCATGAGCAGGTTCGAGAGCTGGAATGATCCCTTCAGTGCGCGAAAGCAACTGAAATGCATCGACTACTTCACTATCAGATACTTTCTCGTACCTAGCGCGTCCAATGTCAGCCAGATGAGCATGTTCAGGCCCGATTCCTGGATAGTCAAGTCCAGCTGAAATCGATTCTGCTTCTAAAACTTGCCCCCACTCGTCTTGCATCAGGTAAGACAGAGACCCATGCACTACTCCAGGAGTACCTCTAAACACTGCAGCACCTCCTGCTGGTTCAACTCCAACAAGCTCAGCGTCTGTATCAACGAATCCTGAGAATATACCCAAGGCGTTTGACCCGCCGCCCACGCAAGCCGTTACAACGTCCGGATCCCTTCCTAGAGCCTTTTGACACTGCTCGTATGCTTCTTGACCTATTACCCTGTGAAACTCTCGGACCATCCAGGGGTAAGGGTGCGGCCCCATAACCGACCCTAGGCAATAATGTGAATCTTCAACCGTTGCGACCCAATCCCGCATCGCCTCATTAATTGCATCTTTGAGTGTCTTACTTCCCGAAGTTGCGGAGATTACTTCTGCACCCAGCAGACGCATTCTAAAGACATTAAGGGCTTGCCGTTCAATATCAACTTCGCCCATATATACAACGCAACTCATTCCGAACAAAGCAGCTGCTGTAGCAGTAGCTACACCATGCTGGCCAGCCCCCGTTTCCGCAACAAGTCTTTTCTTACCCATTTTTTTAGCTAGTAAGGCTTGCCCTAGAACATTATTGATCTTGTGCGAGCCAGTGTGATTCAAATCTTCTCTCTTGAGTAGAACTTGGTAACCTAGCTCTTCAGAAAGACGCTCACATTGCGTTAAAGGCGAGGGTCGGCCAGCATAGTCAGCGAGCAGTGTGTTGAGTTCCTCTCGAAAAGAGATATCTACCCAAGCTGTTCGGAAAGCGTCCTCAAGGGCTTCACATGCAGGAATAAGTGTCTCTGGCACAAACATCCCCCCAAAACTTCCAAATCTTCCATCTGATGATGGATCTGTCATCGCCATGTTGGATCATCCTCCCAGTTGTATGGATCTTCACGCAAGATATTAACCTCATCCTTTTGATCATTTGATTCGTTCTCTGTAGAACGAGCAGCTTCAACAAACGCTCGAACTAGTATCGGATCTTTTAATCCTGGAGACCGCTCAACTCCAGTTGAAACATCGACTCCCCATGGTTGGACTTTTCTTATTGCCCCAGCGACATTGGATGGAGTGAGGCCACCAGCAAGAATCAAAGGAACACCCTGAGGTGCGTTTTCTGCCATTTGCCAATCGAAGACTTCTCCTGATCCAGGTTCATCAGAGTCGACAAGTACAGCATCAGCGCCGAAAGCGGCAGCATCTTGAAAGGACTCGGATCCTGCTGTAACAGCTTTAAAAACAGTTCTTACTTCCGACTTGACCTTTTGCACCTGCGTTGCGGACTCAAATCCATGAAGTTGAGCTGCCATTAGGCCTGTATTGTTTATGACGCTGATCACACGGTCCGGCAATTCATTTCGGAACACTCCGACAGTTAAGATATCTGGAGGGAGTCTTCTAACTATTTCAGAAACACGCGTAATCGCTATCTGACGCGAAGATGGAGCAAAAACAAATCCGATGGCGTCAGCCCCTACGGCAACAGCCAATAGAGCGTCTTCCTCATTTGTAATTCCACAAATCTTTATGAACACGTTACGACGTTATCGGAATTCCATCGCTGAATCACAGAATTACCCTCATCAAAGTCCGCTGAAGGAAGAAATTAGTGAAGATGGGTTCGATGACTTAACGAATGCTTCTCCAATTAGAACCGCATCATAGCCAGCATCTGCAAGCACGATGGCGTCTTCAAGATTACGAATTCCACTTTCGGCTACTGTCGTTATGGAGTTTGGGATTTCACGAATAACGCGCACCGCTCTTTCTTGATCTACTTCAAATGTGAATAAGTCTCTTTGATTGACACCAATCAAATTTGCGCCTGCATTTAATGCGCGCCCGACCTCTTTTTCGTCATGTGTCTCAACTAGAGCAGCTATCCCCAATTCTTTCGCCAGCGCGACAAAGCTTACGAGTTCTTCATCAGAAAGAGCAGAAACGATCAGCAGAACGCAATTAGCGCCCATTATGCGAGCATCACAAATATCACGTTTGTCGATTGTGAAGTCCTTCCTTAAGATCGGAATTTCCGTGCTCATTCGGGCTGAAGATAGGTCGTGACTTGAACCAGCAAAAAACTCCGAATCAGTGAGCACGGAAATACAGCTAGCCCCAGCAGTTTCATAGAGTCCCGCCATGGCACCAGCGTCAAGGTTTCGATTAAGGTCTCCTTTTGAAGGGGACCTCCGTTTTATCTCGGCGATTACTGAAAGTCCTGAAGGGGACTCAAGAGCGCCAATAAAGTCTTTGGAATCTTCCACCTCTTGGGCCTGACTAAGAAGGTGATCGAAAGATCTGGAGTCTGTTTCGGCCCGATAGCGATGAAAACTAAGGATATTCTCTAAGTATGTCCCTGAACTCATAGACCAATTCTAACTGAGGTTAGAACATTGGCGTTGTTGTTTAATCAGAAGCGCTAGTAACGGAGGCAGAAAACCCATCAATTTCTGCCATTCCGGGAATTTCCAGTGAGCGAGAAATATAGCCGAGGCCAATAGATCCGTCGCCAGAGGGAACAGCAGATGTTACGACTCCGACTTTTTTCCCCTCTGCAGTTATGTCAGACCCAACTTTACAGGCACCAGGTGAAGATATCTTTCGTAAATGCTTTGCGACATTGTTTCCCCTGCTATCAAGTCGAGCAACTAGCTCTTGTCCGGTATAACAACCTTTGGTAAAGCTCACTCCTATCGGCACTAAATTTGTCTCAGCAGGAATAACGCCCTCTGTCAGTTCTGAGCCCATTTTCGGGACTGCATGAAAGATTCGGATATATTCGTAATCATCTTCGTTCCCCTCGCTACATCCATCTGGCTTTACAACGTCAGGACCAAGTAAATCGAAGCCTTCAAAAGTTTGCCAGCCTGCATCGGCGGCGATGCTTTGTTTGTGGGACTCTCCTTTGATCTCATTAGCGCCCCTCCCAAGAATCCGGACCATCTGGCTTTGGGTATTTTTAATGTCACAGTTAACACGAATTTTGAATCGATTCAATCGTTCTAAAGCAGCTTGGCCGAATCCTCGTTCCATATCTAGCATGTATTCTTCGCTCGAAAGGCGTGTGATTCTCAGCCACGTACAAAATTTTCCGTTCGGATTTAACAAGAAGGACCAAGCTGATCCAAGATCAGACAAAGCTTCAATATCTTGGCTAAGTTGACCCTGAAGAAAGTCACCGGAATCCGGACCTGCGCACTCCAAAAAGTCCCTTTGAAGGGTATAGGCATGAGGCTCGTGCAAGAATTTGTCGAGATTGGGCACTATCAGGATGACTCCTTTCTTTTTCTAGTCATCCTCTCGGCAGGTAGAACTGCGGCAAGAAGTGCTGCTGCTTTATTCCAGCATTCCTGATATTCGCTTTCAGGGTCACTATCAGCGACAATTCCTGCTCCAGCTTGGACTGACGCAATAGATTCTGTGATAACCATGGTTCGGATCGCGATTGCGTTATCAACATTTCCTGATAAGTCAAAATAGCCGACTATGCCGGCGTATGGGCCGCGTTTCGTTGGCTCTAACTCATCAATGATTTGCATAGCTCTAACTTTTGGAGCTCCTGAAACAGTACCGGCCGGAAAAGTTGCTTCGATCACGTCGATTGGAGTTTTATCTTTCATCAGTTTCCCTGATATTTGTGAGGTTAGGTGCATTACATGACTGTAGTTTTCCAAAGTCATCATCTCATCCATTTCAAGAGTTCCGAAACGCGAAACTCTACCTAGGTCATTTCTCGCAAGATCAACAAGCATTACGTGCTCTGCGACTTCCTTGGGGTGCTCTCGAAGTTCGGCGGCAAGTCTTCTGTCCTCTTCTTCATTCTTCCCACGTGCTCGTGTGCCTGCAATTGGGCGAGAGATAACACGATCCCCTAGAACTTGCACCATCGGTTCAGGGGAACATCCAACCAACGTGACTTCGCTATGGCGGACATAGTACATGTAAGGACTGGGATTAGTTTGCCTAAGCACTCTGTAAACATCAAAGGAATCAGCATTTAGAGCAAAGTCGAATCGTTGCGATAAAACCACTTGGAAGATATCCCCTGCCAAAATATGCTCTTTCGCTATCTCTACAGCCGAGCAGTATTGCTCTTTTGTCATGGTGGATTGGACCGGCGGAAGTTCACCATTGACGATTGGAGGGTCAAGAAGTGGCTCTTGAATTGAGCGAGCTCCATCAGTTGCTAAGAGCTCCAATCGATTCACAGCTTCAACATATGCGGCTTCCGTCTCCTGTTGAGAACTTCCACGTGGGACAATAGCATTCGCAATTAGGACAACTCGTTGCTTCCAATGATCAAAGACAGCCAATTCCCCGATGACTGAAAGAATTGCGTCGGGAATAGACAGATCATCGTAAGGGCTGTTAGGTAGATCTTCGATCTCACGAACTAGGTCATAACCTACATAGCCCATTATTCCGCTATGCATTGGTGGCAGTTCTTCAAGGGCAGGTGATGTAAACCGGTTTTGTAAATCGTTAATAAAACCTAGAAGCTTGCCATCCTTAGGAATCTCCACTGGATAATCGCCCAAAATCTCGATCTCTCCATTTTTTTTCTTAACTGTAAGTAATGGATTTCTTCCTATGAATGACCACCGGCTCCACCTTTCTCCGTGCTCGACGGATTCAAGGAGGAAACCGTCACCATCCCCAACCACTCTCGTGAATGCGGCAACAGGAGTTATATAGTCTGCGACAAGTTCTTTCCAAACAGGTATAACTGTGTATTCGTTCGCTAGATCGCTGAATTGTTCTAGCGTGGTGGTCATTGTTAGAGGTAAAGCCCAGTAGATCCTTGGTCAAGCCGCTCGGCTGCAACCGCGTGGATATCACGCTCCCGAAGAATGATGTAGTCCTTAGCCCGTACTTCTACCTCATAGCGATCTTCGGGATTGAATAGAACCTGGTCTCCTATTTCCATGCTTCTGACGTTAGGTCCTGTTGCCTTTACTTCTGCCCAAGCCAAACGTCGAGATACTTGCGCTGTTGCAGGTATTAGGATTCCGCCTGTTGACCTGCGCTCACCTTCATCTGTGGGAATTTCAACAAGAATCCTGTCGTTCAGCATTTTAATGGGTAGGCGCTCGGATGGAGAAGGAGTATGAGTTCTTCTTTTCTTTTCCTGCGTCTTTTTAGTCTGCTCTTCGGAAGCTGGTTTATCTTTGTTTTCAGTTGTGGAGGTTTTAGTTGTGCTCACGATGTTCCAAGGTATCGGCTAATCATTAAAGTGTCGACTACTGATTGAATTTGTAATGTTTTGTTCGTTTAATTATTCCGAAAGGTTGGTCTTACTGGCACTCCACTGGAGTGGAGGTAGTTTTTGACTTCAGAAATACTCAATTCACCGAAGTGAAAAACACTAGCAGCTAGAAGGGCGTCGGCTGATCCCGTAGTTACACCCTCAAGGAAATCTTCGATTCTGCCTACTCCACCACTAGCGATAATGGGAATATTTGTCGCAGAAGAGACGGCTTTCGTTAGCTCGCAGTCAAAACCGTCTTTTGTGCCGTCCCTGTCCATCGATGTTAAGAGAATCTCTCCGGCACCTAACCTTTGACCTTCCTGAGCCCACTCTATGGCATCAAGTTCTGTTGGCGTCCGGCCTCCATTTATGTAGACCCCATAACCGCTCTTTGAATTGACAGCTTCATCTTGAGTATTTTTTCGAGCGTCGATTGCAAGAACTACACATTGATTGCCAAACTCAGCTGCAATTTCTGAAATCAGTTCTGGTCTTTTGACTGCCGCAGTATTCACGGAAACTTTTTCTGCCCCTTCACGAAGTAGCTTTCTTGCATCCGACACAGTTCGGATTCCTCCCCCAATCGTGAAGGGAATAAATACTTTTTCAGCGCATCGTCGAACTAGATCATAAACCGTATCTCTATTATCAGATGAAGCAGTTATATCAAGAAAGACAAGTTCATCCGCCCCCTCTATGTCATAAAGGGCGGCAAGTTCAACTGGGTCGCCCGCATCAACGAGGTTTACAAAATTTGTTCCTTTAACGACCCTTCCCTCAGATACGTCTAGGCAAGGGATGATTCTAACAGTCTTCATTTTTCTCTTTGATTCGGTCTGTTGGGTGACATGCATGAAGTGCGGACAGAAGGTCTACTTTGTTTTCGTATAGAGATTTGCCGATGATCACGCCCCCTAGTTTTCTGTCGTCAGATTCTAGCTCTAAGAGAGCTTTTATATCATCGAGAGATCCTACGCCTCCTGAAGCAATAACTTCAAGAGAAGTTGAAGCTAGAACTTCTTTCAAGCCTTTAGTATCGGGTCCAAGTAGGGTTCCGTCACGTTCTATTTCTGTTACTATGACTGCGTCTACACCTGAATCTTCAAATTGCTTGGCCATTTCTGTAACTTGAAAGCCGGTATCGTCCTTCCAGCCTCTAGTTGCTATTCGCCCGTTTCTTCCATCGAGACCTACAGCAACGCGATGCCCTTGGCGTGTCAGGCCCTCTATAAGGTTCGGATTCTCTACTGCGGCCGTACCTATTACGACACGTTCTACTCCGCTGCCATAGAGTGCTTTAGCGGAATCAATACTTCTTATCCCACCTCCTACCTGAATAGGGATTGGAGCCGAAGAAGCTATTTGGGAAATTATTTCCCGATTTTCTGGATTACCTGTCCGAGCAGCGTCAAGATCAACAACATGTATCCATCTGGCTCCCGCAGAAGCGAAGTGCAGTGCTTGCGATACTGGGTCCTCGTTATAAACTTTTTCAAGATCGTAGTTTCCTTGATGAAGTCGAACGCACTTCCCATTAACGATGTCTATCGCCGGATAAATGACAAAGTCCATTAAATCCCCTTACAAGAATTGACAAAATTCGCTAAAAATTTCTTACCGGCATCACTAGATTTTTCTGGGTGGAATTGTGTCGCAAAAATATTTTCCGACTGCACTGCAGCGACAACATCATTTCCATAAGTGCATGTCGCTGCGACTATCTCATTGTTTGGAGATAGATCTGCGGCATATGAGTGCACAAAGTACAGCCATTTTCCATCCAACCCTTTAAGTATCTGTGAGTCTTTCCGCACGTGTATGGCGTTCCATTGCATCTGAGGGCGCCTTACACTTTCTGGAAGGATACGAACCTCTCCTGAAAGGACGCCCAATCCTTGGTGGTTTGGCGACTCTTCCGACCCTTCAAATAGTAATTGCATCCCTATACAGATACCTAAAAATGGGCGACGGGATTCAATGGCATCCAAGGCCATCCGATCAACACCGGTGGTGCGGAGTGCTTCGACACACGTTCCAAAGTTTCCAACTCCCGGCAGCACAACACCAGCTGCTTTTTTAATCACTTCGGCTTGAGAAGTGAGGACCGCATCTGCGCCAGCTCTCTCTAAAGCTTTCTGCGCTGATCTCAAGTTCCCGATGCCATAGTCAAGCACCGCAATCGTCGGCATATCTATAGAACACCCTTGGTCGATGGTATTTGACTTCCGCGCACCCGAACAGCATCAGATAGAGCTCGTGCCATACTCTTGAATAACGACTCAATGATGTGGTGAGTGTTTTTCCCTCGCACCAAGACTTGGTGAACAGTGATGTCTGCACAGCTTACAAACGCTCGCCAGAACTCTTCCACTAATTGAGGGTCGAATGGAGGGTCACTAAGGATCTTCTGCCCAGGGGGATCAATTTCATAATGCAGAAATGGCCTGCCAGATAGGTCTAGCGCAATTTCGACAAGTGCCTCATCAAGGGGGCAAGCAGCTGTTGCGAACCTTTGCACACCTGCCTTATCCCCAATGGCCTGCTTGAAACATTCCCCGATAGCAATCCCAACATCTTCAACTGTGTGGTGAGCGTCTATCTCAAGATCTCCATCGGCCTGAACGGTAAGATCAAAACCGCTATGCCTTCCTAATTGATCGAGCATATGATCAAAAAATGGAAGGCCTGTGGAGATATTTGTTTTCCCACTACCATCGATCGTTAAAGAGACGTTGATTTCGGTCTCTTTCGTCGTGCGTGAGTACGTTGCTGTTCTTTGTTCCATTACACCAGTATTGCTTCAAGATGCTCAAGAAACGAGTTATTTTCCTCTGTAGTTCCAATTGTCACCCTCAAGCATCCTTCGAGCCTTGGCCACGATGAACAGTTTCTCACCAAAATTGACCTTTCGAGCAGAGCTTCCCATAGGGATACACCTGAAATTTTTGCCTCATCAGTTGGTCGGAAGAGGATGAAATTCGCTCCACTTGGCCATTGCCGAACAGGAAGATCGGAGAGCTTTCTTGCCATTCTTTCTCGCTCTTCAATTAGTAGATCTATGCGTGAATGCATATCACCTATGTATTGCAAAGCTAGAGATCCAGCAATTTGTTTCATGGAATCGAGATGATATGGGAGAACTACATTTCGGACATTTTCGATAATCTCATCTGGTGCGACTACATATCCGAGCCGGATTCCTGCCATGCTCCATGTTTTCGAAAAGGTCTTTGTTACAGCTATGTGGGAACCTTCGCGAATGAGGTCAACCGCTGACCAATCAGAAAATTCCCCATAAGCTTCATCGACAATAACTAGAGTCCCAAGATTTGAACATCTCTCGACAACCGATTCAACGAACTCCCTCTCTGCAACTACGCCTGTTGGGTTATTCGGTGAACACAGGAAAAGCACATCTGGCTCTTGTCGAAGTACAGCATCAACAGTTACCTCTTCTATAGTGAAATCTTCGCTGCATTCCCCAACAACCACTTCGGTTCCGGTAAGAGCCGAGATGTGAGAGTGAAGAGCATACGTAGGTTCAAACACCGATGCTTTTCTTCCAAATCCTCCGTAAGTAAGTAGTAAACTTTGGAGGACTTCATTCGACCCATTCGCTGCAAGCACCATGCTGGGATCTACATCGTGAAATTTGGCTATGTCACTATGAAGTCGACTTGCCATTCGGTCTGGGTAACGGTTCCAATTAACCTTCAATAGCTCTCGCCCTAGATCTTCTGTCAATTTGATAGGCGGTGGGATCGGACTTTCATTTGTGTTGAGTCGGATTTCGACATCAACCTGTGGGGAATGGTACCCCTCTAGCAAAGAAAGGTCGTCCCTAATTTTTGGCAAGTTCATGACTCCCCCTCCAATCTAACTCTGATGGAGTCGGCGTGTCCGCTAAGTCCTTCTGCTTCAGCAATCTCTATTACGCTTTTACCAATCTGCTCGAGTGCCGAATCTTCAACTGAAATTATGTGTATATCTTTGCAAAAATCAGCAACAGTTAACGCACCCGCAAAACGGGCACTCCCATGAGTTGGAAGGACATGGGATGGCCCAGCCACATAATCGCCTACTGAGGCCGGAGACATGTTTCCAAGGAACACAGCACCAGCATTTTGCAAAAGGCCCAAAAGACTTCTTGGCTCAGATATCATCAGCTGCAAATGTTCTGGGGCGACGGTGTTTGCAACTTCCATGGCTTGCTGAGGACCTTTAACTAGCACTGCATACCCGCCATTCACAAACGTTTCGGTGATCATTTCCTTGCGGCCTGAAACCGAAACCATCAACTCTAGTTCTGACAGAATCTTATCGATGACTTCCTGCTCCCAGGAAATTAGCCATGCAAGCCCATCCGGCCCATGTTCTGCTTGAACGATTAAATCAATGGCTGCATATTTAGGTGATGCGCTCTTATCGGCGATAACAACGATTTCAGAGGG
>Ga0208261_1000577_pt1 | contig 14150 bp, 11 predicted proteins | sample Knorr_S7_td_DCM__FD_185595 | JGI IMG/M metagenome (GOLD analysis project Ga0208261, IMG submission 185595) | Marine microbial communities from Southern Atlantic Ocean transect - Knorr_S7_td_DCM_ad_131m_LV_B (SPAdes) (version 3) | ecosystem: Environmental > Aquatic > Marine > Oceanic | place...
GACTTCAGCAGCTTACTTATTGGATTCCAAATGGATATTTTCAGGGATTGCAAAATGGATGGTTACAAACCCCAATATTTTAGGGTTTGTAGATACGCTAAATATGTGGGGCCTAACATTAATTGGTCTAAGCCTAATGCTGGGACTTTTTTCCCGTTATGCATCCATTGCTGGCGCAGGCCTCATTTGTTTATATTATTTATTTCACCCGCCATTAGTCGGCTTAGAGTATTCGAAGCCTCCAGAAGGAAGTTATTTAATTATTGATAAAAATTTAATTGAAGCATGTGCATTATTTGTTTTAGCCATGTTCCCCACAAGCCATATAACAGGATTAGATAAGTTTTTACAAAAAGATTAAGCATTAAACATAGAAGGAGCATTTTATGTCAGAAAAAAAGCCAGATCAAACAAGCCAAGAAACATCAAAAGAAAATACAGGGTTACAATTTGAACGACGCGATATAATAAAAGGATTAACAGCTGTACCAGCCGTTCTTCTTTATCTATGGAGTTATTATAAGAAAAAAGCTTTGGACAAAATGCGTAGCGGCGAAATTATGGAAGAACTTTCCTTAAGAAAAAAAGCCCCAGCAGTTTTGAAAAATAAAAAGCCGGGTGACCTCATTCGCCTTGGGGTTATTGGATATGGGTGGAGAGGTGCTCAAGATTTGAAAGCTGCAGGCTTTGGCAACCCTGAATGGGCAGCAAAGGCAAAAGCAGCTTCGGAAAAAAATAAACTTGATAAGAGATTTGAAACTTATTTACAACAAGAAGATCTAAATGTAGCATTAACAGGCGTCTGTGATGTTTTTTCAACTCGAAGAGACCAAGGGGTAGCATCTTCAGTCTCCACGGTCAGGCCAAACGGAATACAGCCCCAAACAGAACAGGCAAAAGCATACCTTGATTATCAAGATATGCTAGCCAGCGATGATATTGATGCTGTTATAATAACCACACCTGACCACTGGCATTCAAAAATGGCTGTTGACGCTGAACGAGCAGGAAAACATGTATATGTTGAAAAATGTATGACCCGGACTATGGAAGAAGCCCAGGCTATGTATGATTCATTTAATGGTAGTAAGATGAAATTACAATTGGGCCATCATAGTCGAGCTGCTGCTAGCCATGAAAAAGCTAAAGAAATAATTGATAATGATATTCTTGGACCCGTTACCCTTGTCGAAATAACAACAAATCGTAATTCTCCAGGTGGAGCATGGGTATATCCTATTCAGTGGAACTCGATTGAAGATTATGGACAAAAATATAATTCAAAGGATCTTTTTGCTACACCAAAATCATTAGATTGGGCTCGCTGGCAGGGACCAGCTCCAAATAAAGTTCCATTTAATCTAGAAAGATATTTCAGGTGGCGTTGTTGGTATGATTACGGAACAGGTTTATCAGGAGATTTGTTTTCACATGACTTTGATGCAGTAAATCAAATTATGGATCTTGGAATTCCCAAAACCGTATCATCGTCTGGTGGAATTTATCGTTACACAAAAGAAAACTTTCCTGATCTTATTAAGCATGAAAGAGATGTCCCAGATAACTTTCAAACTATTTTGGAATATCCTGATAGGAATCTGACAGTTATATATAGCGCAACATTAACCAATAGTAATTACCGTGGTAAAAAGTTTATGGGACATGATGCAACTATGGAAGTTGGTAGTGGACTAACAGTTACACCAGATCCATATTCTACAAGATATAAGCAAAAGATTGCTGATGGGATTATTAATACTGCGCTTCCCATGTTTGCATATTCTCCAGGATCGAAAGATGTTGATGGAGTAACTTCTGCCACAGCAAAATATTTTGCTCAAAAGGGTTTAGTGTATACTTATAAAGAAGGCAAGCGAGTTGACCCTACGCATTTACATGTAGCTGACTGGCTAGATTGCATACGAAACGGCGGTCAGCCACGTTGTAATATTGAAGAAGGTTTTGAAGAAGCCGTTGCGTGTCATATGGCGACCGAATCTTATTTACAAGGACGTAGAGTTGAGTGGGATCCTGTAAAAAAACGAATTGTTTAAATACAATATTTAAGGAAGGGTAATTAAATATGGGTGATTTAAAAACACGTTTTGGCATCATGATGTTTTTACAATATGCTATTTGGGGATCATGGACCACTGCATTAGGCGCACATCTAGATAAACTTGGGTTTTCAGGAAGTGAAATTTCTGCAATCTATGGTTGTTTATGGTTGGGGTGTATTATTGCCCCATTCATAGGAGGACAAATTGCTGACAGGCTATTTCCAACTCAATTATTTTTAAGCATAGCACATCTTTTAGGTGGTGTCTTGTTATATTTTACAGCATTACAGACGGAATTTTCTTCTATGTGGACTTGGATGTTTGCGTATTGTTTGTTATATGCTCCTACATTAGCTCTGACAAATTCTATTTGTTTTCGAAACTTAGAAAATGCTCAAGTAGAGTTCGGTAAAGTGCGTATGTGGGGAACCATAGGCTGGATCGCAGTAGGATGGATGGTTACTTTTATGAGAAGTCAATGGCAAACAGCAGATTGGACTGGTGGAAGTGATTTATTAATGTTTGCAGCTGTGGCTTCAATAATTATGGGAGTGTACTGCTTGACTTTGCCTAAAACGCCACCAGTGGCTAGTCAAAAAAGCCCATTAGCTTTTCTAGAAGCTTTATCTTTATTAAAAGATAGAAATTTTTTGATTTTTATGATGGCCTCTTTTGTAGTTACAACAGAATTGCAGTTCTATTATATACCAACAGCACCATTCTTATTAGACATGGGGGCAGAAGAAGCATGGTTAACTGCAATAAAAACCGTTGCACAAATTGCAGAAGTAGTAGTTCTGCTATTTTTACTTCATATATCTATCCAAAAGTTAGGGGTTAGACTTACAATGGTAATTGGTATTTTGGCATGGCCAATCAGATACTTTTTATTTATGGTCCCTAGTTTACCTGTAATCGTTACTTCACTTACTTTGCATGGGTTTGGATATGCTTTTTTCTTTGTAACATCACAAATATATGTAAACATGAAGGCAAGTGACGATATGCGAGCATCTGCGCAAGCAATGCTAACATTTTTTACACTAGGCGTAGGAAACTATTTAGGCACTCTTTTTACAGGGTATATCTGGGATACGTTTAAGCTTGCAGATGGAACAACTGTTTGGTGGAAGTTCTTTTTAGTCCCAGCAGTTCTTTGCACCGTTATGGCTTTTGTTTTTCTATTCTTTTTTAAAGATGACCATGAAGCTACTGAAGCTGAGCTAAAGTCAGTTTAGCAGTATGGATAAAAAAAGATTAGGAATTGGTTTCATTGGTGGTGGTTTTATATCACGGTTTCATATTCAATCATTAATAAGCGTGCGTGATGTTGATGTTCTTGGGGTTATGTCAAAAACAAAACAATCAGCTGAAGAAACAGCCGGCCTAGCAAATGACCTTGGCCTAGGCCCAGCTAAGGCCTATGACACAATAACAGAGATGATAGAAGACCCAAACATTAATGCTTTATGGGTCTGTTCTCCCAATTTTGCGAGGATCGATACTTTTGAAGAAATTGCCAATGCAATTGAAAGTGGAAAAGGGGAATTAATTGGAGTTGCCTGCGAGAAACCGCTTGGTAGAAATGTTGCCGAAGCAAAAAAAGTGTTGGAGTTAACCAAAAGTGTAGGTTTGTTAGATGGCTACTTGGAAAACCAAGTATTTTCACCTTCTATAACTAGAGGAAAAGAAATTATTTGGGCTCGTGGAGCTGCAACAACAGGCAGGCCGTTTTTAGCCCGTGCAGCAGAAGAACACAGCGGGCCGCACATGCCTTGGTTTTGGGAAGGAGAATTACAGGGTGGTGGTGTTTTAAATGATATGATGTGCCATTCCGTAGAAGAAGCGCGGTTTATGTTAACGGAGCCAGGGAAGCCAAGAGATTCAATAAAACCCATAAGCGTCAGTGCGCATACAGATTGCTTAAAATGGCAGCGTCCAAGATATGCTGATATTTTATCGAAAAACAGTGGTGGAAAAACAGATTATTCAAAGAAACCATCTGAAGATTTTGCAAGATCACTAATTGAATATTTAGATGAGGATGGGGAAAAGCTGATTGTAGAAACCACAACATCATGGTGTTTTGTTGGGGAGGGGTTACGATTAAGCATGGAATTATTTGGTCCAGAATATTCTATGTTTGTCAACACGCTTGACCCTGACCTCAAGGTGTTTTTTAGTCGAGAAGTTGCTGGATCTGCTGGTGAAGACTTAGTTGAAAAACAAAATGCTGAATCTGGAGGAATGCCGGTAGTTAGCAATGAAGCTGAGGTCTATGGTTATACGGCTGAAAACAGACATATGGTTGAATCTTTTTTGGCTGGTAAAAGACCAGATGAAAATTTTGATGATGGCTTGAATGTAACTGAATTATTAATGACCGCATATATGAGCGCGGAACAAGGTAAGACAATTTCTTTCCCCCCTTCTGGTCTAGATACTTACGTACCATCTGTTGCCAAAGGAGAGTGGAATCCAAAAAACAGATGAATAAGTTATATATAACCTTAATACTATTTGCTTTTGCTTGCGCACAGCATGATACAAAAGGATATACTAACTTATTAAAAACATCAAATGGTGACTATTCCAAAAATGGATGGAATCACTATGGCCCAGGTTACTTTACTCTTGATAAAGATACTGGAGTTTTGGAAACAATCGGCGGAATGGGTCTTTTTTGGTATAGTGCAAAAAAATATAAAAACTTCATCCTTGAGTTAGATTACAAAACGTCTGAACAAAAAGCAAACTCAGGAATTTTTTTACGTGTTCCAGAAATTCCTATAAGCGATAATTACATTTATAATACATTTGAAATTCAAATATGTGACGCTGCCGAAGATGCCTCAAAAACAGCAGCAGTATATCTTGCAAGCGCAGCATCAAAAGATGTTTCAAACCCGCCTGGAGAATGGAATCATTATAAGATAGCTTTTATAGAAGATAGAATTACCGTTGAATTAAATGGAGAATTAGTCAATGATTGGAAAGCGTTTCCAAAAGGAAAGGTGAAAGATTTTTCAGATGAAGGTTACATTGGTATACAAAACCATGATTGGGATACTACAGTTTCATTTAAAAATATTTTAATTAAAGAGCTATAGCTATGGAAAATAAGATTATTTGCCTTATAGCAAGTATCATCCTGTTGGTTCCTTTGTTAGCTGAGGTAGTTCCTGTACTGGAAAAGATTGTTCCTGAAAAGAATCATAATCAGGGCCCAAATAAATACTACAATATTTAATATATTAAGGAGATCTATGAAAAATATTATACTTTGTCTTTTGTTTATATTTATGAATTGTTCTAATCAGCAAAACAACTGGACTACTTTATTTGATGGAAAAGATATCTCACATTGGCGCGGCTTCAAGCAAAGCGATTTTCCTTTTGATGGATGGTCAGTAGAAAACAGTACTTTGAAGACAATTGTTGGCGGGAACAAGGTTGATATTATAACAAAAAAGAAATACAAAGATTTTGAATTAGTGTTGGAATGGAAAGTTTCTCCGATCGGCAATAGCGGTGTATTTTACTTTGCTACAGAAGAGGGAGACTATATTTGGCAAACCGCGCCAGAGATGCAGGTTTTAGATAATACAGCTCATCACGATGGAAAAAGAAATGTTACTTCTGCCGGAGCATTATATGATCTTATTGCCCCGATACAAGACGTATCAAAAAAAGTAGGTGAGTTTAATGAAGCAAGAATTATTGTGAAAAACAACCAAGTTGAGCATTGGTTAAATGGAACAAAAATTCTTAATTATGAGCATGGCAGCGATGACGTGAAGGGTTTAATAGCAAATAGTAAATTTGCAAGTATGCCATTATTTGCTAAAGAAAATATAGGCCATATAGGGCTTCAACACCACGGAGAAGAGGTTTGGTATCGTAATATTAAAATTCGAAAACTATAATATTTTACAGTTCTTTTATTTTCATTCCGCTACTTTTAATCGTTTCGTAGACGTCTTTATCTTTTCGAATAATTAAAAAGGCTTCTGTATTGCTTGTACCTTCTATGAGTTGTATAGCTTTATCTATGCCTAATATAATTAAAGCTGTTGCTAGAGCATCAGCATCAATGCATTGTGAAGTTACAACGGTTGCAGAGGCAATGTCAGTCTGAGCTGGATAACCAGATCTAGGGTCTATTTCGTGTGAGTATCTTTCGTTATCAATTTCGTAATAATTTCTATAATCACCTGACGTAGCCATTGACATATTGTTTAGAGGAACTGCCCAATTTATTTCATTATCATTTTCTGGATTTTCAACAGCAATCATCCAAGAATCCTTTTTTCGGTTAAATCCTGAACAGCGTACTTCTCCACCAATTTCAACCATATAATTATTCATTCCTTTTGAGCTGAGAAAGCTACAAATAGCATCGACTCCAAAACCTTTTGCTATAGCATTTAAATCAATCTTTATAAAAGGATCTGTTTTTTGAAGATAGCTATTAATAATAAGTAGTTTATCATATCCCATATGAATTTTTCTATTTTCAATAGTCTTTTCATCAGGGAACACATCTTTTAACCCCCCTTTTTGGCCAGGGCCAAAACCCCAAAGATATAATAAAGGAACCAATGTGATATCAAAAGCTCCATCTGTTTCTTTGGCCCAATGTAAAGCACGTTCAATTACATATGAGAATTCATCTGAAATTTGAAATGGTAGGGTGGATTCTTTATTATTAAATGTGGATATTTCGCTATTAAATAAATAGGTAGACATCTGATTGTTTATACTGATTAAAATTGAATCAATTTGTTCTTTTAGCTCAACTTTATATTCCTCATCTTTATTATTTGAAATAATTTTAATATTATAAGTGGTTCCCATTGTATACCCAGATATCTCTATCTGGGAATGAGTAGATTCACATGAATTGCAAAAGATAAATACAATAATGGTTATAAGAATATGTTTCATGATATAATTGTTTTATATGAATAAGTACTAAAATCCTGAGGAATTTAGTAATTTTATTTTATGATTAATAAACTAGAGCCACTAATAATTGTTTCAATATGATATGTTGGAAACAATCAAGGAAAATTTGAAATTATGATTGGAATTTCATCAAAGGATATACGCTTAAAACAAATTATAAATTTTAATAATTAATTTTTCATGTTATTAACTACGCTTTTTTTATATACATCATTACTTATTTCTGAAGAAAAGGGACTAATAAAAGAAGGTGTATTGAATGATATGGCTTTCCAGCAAGTCTGGAGTCATTTAGAGAATAAAGATATATCAAAAGAATATGTTTTAAACACCTTTCAAAATACTGCAATAAAAACACATTCTAAGATTATTGATTCCTTTAATAACCCTTATGAAAAGAAAGGGTGGGAACAGTACAGAAAAATATTTATTACTGAAAAAAGAATCAAAGGCGGGGTCAGTTTTTATTTTAATAATAAGAAATTAATTGAACAAGTTTCAGATAGCCTGAATGTAGATAAGTATTTATTAGTAAGTCTTGTTGGCGTTGAAAGTAATTATGGTAAACATTATGGGCAATATTCTGTATTTAACGCCTTGTATACGTTAATCCACCAACTCCCAAGAAAGAAAAAATGGGCGGCAAAGGAATTATCTGAATTTATAATGTTATGTTATGGTAACAACCTAGACCCACATTCAATAAAAGGGTCTTATGCGGGTGCTTTTGGTTTTGGTCAATTTATTCCATCGAGTTTTAATTACTATGCAATTGATTTTGATGGAGATAACGTTCGCCATCATGATAAGTGGCCAGATGTTTTGGGGAGTGTAGCAAACTATCTATTAAAAAATGGATATAAGCCGGGTGAAAATGATTATAGTAAAAGCTCAAACGCTTGGAAATCAGTTTTTGCTTATAATAGGTCAAATAATTATGTTGGTGTTATTATGGAATTAAGACAAGAAATAAAAAATGGTGTAATTAATAACTAATTATAGCTCTAGAATTAATTCCATCTCTTCCGTATCACGAATTATTTTTACTATAATTTTATCCCCATTTTTTAAATCAGCTAGTCTTGCCATATAATCATAAATATTTCTTACCTTTTTACGATTTATTTCAATAATAACATCACCTTTTTTCATCCCAGCTTTATCAGCAGGCCCACCTTTTCTTGATATACCGTCAATTTCCATGCCGACTTTTTGGCTTCCATAAGATGGTATTACGCCGAATGTAACATTAAAAGAAGGGGATTCATTATTAGGGCTCTTATCTATGATTTCGGTAAATAAAAGTTTTTGTTCAATATTTGATAGTTGAATAATTAAATCATACAAAAAATTCAGAATATCTTTTTCTCCTTGGTAATCAATTTTATCCCAGTCATCAGTAGGCTTATGATAATCTTGATGAGCTCCAGTAAAGAAAAATAAGGCAGGGATATTTTCTTTGTAAAAACTAGCATGGTCACTTCGACCAAAATCCATTCCGCTCATATTCTTTTCAATTTTTAAAGAGTGTTTATTTTGTACCTTTTCAACTATATCCGAGAGATCCTTTGCGCTCCCTGCTCCTCCTACTGTAACAGCTTTTTCATCTAATCTTCCAATCATATCCATATTTATCATTAAAGTTGTTTGTTCAAGATTTTTAGTTGGGTTTTGTGTATAAAACTTTGAACCCAATAGCCCTTTTTCTTCAGCGTCAAAACATATAGTGATTATACTTCTCCCTAATGACCTCTTATTCATCATTAATTTATGACTCAATTCAAGAACCCCGGCAGTGCCAGAAGCATTATCATCTGCGCCATTATGTATTTGCAGAGAATCAGGGTTTAGAGAACCAGACCTGTGCCCACCATAGCCCAAGTGATCATAATGCGCACCAATAACAATGTATTCATTTTTTAATATTGGATCTGAGCCCTCAATAAACCCAATAATATTAGTAGCGGTTTCTTTTTCAAATTTTAAGTTTACACTTGCAGAAACCCTACGTTCTAATTCAAAAGAAATAGAAGATAACTTTTTATCTATAATTGAACGTAAATCAGAAATTTTTCTTTCATTGTTTTTTAAAATATCATTAGCTATTTCATGTGTTATTTGAATTATTGGCAGCCCAGCCGATGATGCGCTTTGCCTATACACTAACGGTTGTAGTTTATTTTCCTTTTCTGTTCTTTCTAATAACAGTATACCTCCCGCTCCATGATCGCGTGCTGTAATAACTTTATTATACAATTTTTTATGATAACCGTAAGGAGAATGCGGGCTGTTCCCATCAGGGCCATTCAAAAACATTAACACCCATTTTTTATTCACATTAACATTTATATAATCATTCCATGATAGACTATCATCAATGTCAAACCCATATCCTACAAACACTACGCTCTCATCAATGTTTCCATTCCCAGACCAACCTAATGGAATGAAATCTTCTTTTACTTTATAACGTGATTTCGAATTACGTATTCGTAAAATATTTCTAGACCCAAGAGAAACATTGTTTATAAAAGAGAAAGGCTGTTCATATTTTTTTGTTCCTGCAGGTAGAACTCCCTGAGCTTCCCAGTGTTTCGTTATATACTTAATTGCTTTTTTTGAGCCTTGAGAGCCTGGAGATCGACCTTCTAATTTATCTGATGATAAATATTTAATGTGTTCAAGAATTTCAAAGGTGAGAATTTCTGCAGAACCAGGATCAATCTTATCTTTGTTTGACCTGTTCATAACAACAAGGCCGCCTACTATAATTGCTAGAGTAATTATAGTTTTATATAAGAGATCTTTCATTGTTTAATTTACAATTTATATAATTAAATACTGATCTCAATACTTATTAGATTCTATCCGCTCAAGGTAAAAAATATATAGAGATTATTACAGCATTTAATGCCTAAAAAACAAAATAATGGAATAGAAATTAATGTTCTTACGGAATATATATCTGAGCGTTCTAACCCATTAAAAAAAAGATATTTTTTTGCATACCATATTACGATACAGAATAAAAGTAATTCCCCAGCAAAATTATTAAGTAGATACTGGCACATAACAGATGCTGAGGGGAACACAGAGGAAGTCCGGGGGCCAGGCGTTGTAGGGCATCAACCGCGCTTGGAGGAAGGGGAGTCTTTTGAATACACAAGTTTTTGCCCACTAACAACTGAGTTTGGAGTGATGCATGGACTGTTTAATATGATAAGGGATAATGGTCAAAAATTTGATGCAATAATAAAACCATTTAAATTGGCAGTTCCATTTTCAATTAATTAATTCCATGATACCTAATAAAACGAAAATACTTGCAACGATTGGACCATCATGCTCTGACAAAAACACATTACAACAAATGGTTGATTTGGGTGTAAATGCATTTAGAATTAATATGTCCCATGGTTCTCTAGATGAAAAAAAATCTCTTTTCAAAGAAATCAAGAAACTGAGTTCAAACGGTCTTTATTATCCGACCATCCTTGCGGACTTAGCTGGACCAAAGATCCGCATTAAAAATGTAAAAGATGGATTAGCGTTAAAAGAGAATGACAAAATTATAATTTCTAATAGTAAAGATTTTGATGATGATAAAATTACCATTTCTTCAGGGTTTACATTTGGAGAAATTTCTAAAGGAGCAAAAATATTAATTAATGATGGTCGTATTCAGTTAGAAGTAATAAAAAAGATTAACCCAAATTCAATTCAAGTTAAAACCTTAATTGGTGGGTGTGTTGAAAATGGTAAGGGCGTTAATTTCCCAGGGATTGGCATTGACATGCCACCTTTGACCGATCAAGATTGTATGGATTTATCATTAGCAATAGATGAAGGAGCAGATTGGATAGCGCTGTCTTTTGTCCGTTCGGCTAAGGATAAAGCAGCTGTAGACTCGATATTAAAAGATAAAAAAGTATCTATTCCAGTTATTGCAAAAATTGAAAAATGGGAAGCACTAGAGCAGCTTGACAAAATTATAGATACATTTGATGGTGTGATGGTGGCTCGTGGAGATCTGGGGGTAGAGATACCGCAAGAGCAGGTGCCTTTGATTCAGAAAAAAATTATTTCTATGGCAAACAAATCAGGTAAGCCAGTAATAATTGCCACCCAGCTTTTGGAGACGATGATTGAATCTCCAACTCCAACGCGAGCAGAAATAAGTGACATTGCTAATGCAATTTTTGATGGGACGGATGCATTATTAGTAACAGGGGAAACTGCTATAGGTAAATTCCCTCAAAAAGTAATTGAAGTGTTAAAAAGAGTCATCATTGAGACAGAAAACACAATTGACTTCAATAATATACTTCAACCTATAGGCCATGAGCACCACACAGCTGATGCAATAAGTCACGCAACATGTCAAATTGCAAATGACATGAATATTGGAGTTATTTTATCTTTAACCCATAGTGGAAGTACGGCTAGAATGATTGCAAGGTATAAGCCTTCCGCTGACATCATTGCTTTAACTCCTGTAGAAAAAACATATCGTCAATTATCGATCATTTGGGGTGTAACCCCCAATAAGATTAAAGAATATTCAAACTCAGATGATATCCCAACCGTGTCAGCTAAATTTATAAATGATAATAATATATTAATTAGTGGAGACAGATATGTTGTCACTGGTGGTGTTCCGATAGGCATAGCAGGAACAACTAATTATTTATTTGTTCAAAAAGCAAAATAATAGAAAAGGAATTTTTTTATGAAATATGTTTATTTCTTTGGTGATGGAAAAGCAGATGGAAAAGCGGATGATAAAAATATGTTAGGAGGAAAAGGAGCCAATCTTGCTGAGATGACCAGCCTTAAGATACCAGTCCCCCCTGGATTTACGTTAACAACTAATTTATGTATGGATTATTTAAATGACGGCGTATACCCTGATGAATTAGAAAATGAAGTACAAAATGCAATTGAAAAAGTAGAATCAATTATGGATCAGAAATTTGGAGATCCAGAAAATCCTCTTTTAGTTTCTATAAGGTCAGGAGCAAGACAATCAATGCCCGGGATGATGGAAACTGTTTTAAATGTAGGTTTAACTGATAAAACTATTCCTGGTCTAATTAAAAAAACTGACAACCCAAGATTTGTTTATGATGCATACCGTCGTTTGATCACTATGTATTCTGATGTTGTTATGGAAAAGTCTGAAGGAGTTGATCCCGAACCTGGGCAGGGCATACGAGAACAGCTAGAGGAAATTATGGATCATATGAAAAGGGAGCGGGGTGTTATAGATGATACTGAATTATCTGCTGATGATTTAAAAGAGTTGTGCAGCCAGTTTAAAAAGAAGGTTAATGAAACTCTTGGAAGTGAATTTCCTGATGACCCCTCTTTACAACTTTGGGGTGGAATATCAGCTGTGTTTAAATCCTGGTCTGGGAAGCGCGCTGTTAACTATAGAAGAATAGAGAACATTCCAAATGAATGGGGCACCGCAGTTAATGTTCAAACAATGGTGTTTGGAAATATGGGCGAAAATTCAGCGACAGGAGTTGCTTTTACTAGAAACCCTGCAACAGGTGAAAACGTTTTTTATGGTGAATGGCTAATCAACGCGCAAGGAGAAGATGTTGTTGCTGGTATACGGACACCTTATCCTTTAAATAGTAGCACTAAAACCGCAGAGACAAATGAATTACCAGGACTTGATCAATCAATGCCGGAAGTATATAACCAATTAGATTCTATAAGATTAAAATTAGAAAACCATTATCGTGATATGCAGGACATTGAATTTACTATACAGAATGGAAAACTGTGGATGCTTCAAACTCGAGTTGGCAAACGAAATGGCGGTGCGGCAATTCGAATAGCATGTGAAATGCAATCTGAAAACCTAATTTCAAGCGACGAGGCAATTTTGAGAGTATCACCTGATCAACTTGATGAAATTATGCATTCAATGGTGGACCCCTCATCCGAAAAAGAAGCAGAATTATTAGCAAAAGGTCTACCGGCGGGCCCAGGCGGAGGAGTTGGCCAGGTTGTGTTTTCAGCAGATACTGCTGAAGAATGGGCTAAGAAAGGGCTTGATGTTATTTTAGTAAGAAACGAAACTTCGCCTGAGGATGTGCATGGGATGCATGCGGCAAAAGCAATCTTAACTGCTAAGGGAGGCATGACATCACATGCTGCGTTAGTAGCCAGGGGATGGGGGAAGTGCTGTATCGTTGGTTGCTCCATTCTACAAATAAACTATACTGATAACCAAATGCTGATAAATGATGAAATAATAAAAGAAGGCGATTGGCTAACCTTAAACGGATCAACAGGTAAAGTGTATAAGGGGCAATTAAGCCTTATTGAACCTGATCTGAGTTCCAACAAGTATTATGGAATATTAATGGAAATGACTAATAGCGTAAAAAGACTAGGTATTAGAGCAAATGCTGAAAGCCCTAATGATGCTAAACAAGCTCGAGAGTTTGGAGCAAAAGGTATTGGCCTGTGCCGAACGGAACATATGTTTTTTGATCCAGAAAGAATTCTTGCTGTTCGGGAAATGATTATAGCAACAGAAGTTTCAAAACGGCGTGAAGCAATTATGAAATTACTACCATTCCAAAGAGAAGACTTTAAAGGAATTTTAGAAGCAATGTCTCCTTACCCTGTCACCATACGATTGCTAGACCCTCCACTTCATGAGTTTATGACATTAAATGATGAACAAAAAAATGAATTAGCAAAGGAATTAAGTATCTCTTTGGATGCCCTGGAAAATAGAATTAGAGGTCTTGAAGAATTAAATCCAATGTTAGGGCATAGAGGGTGCCGCTTAGGAATTGCATACCCAGAAATAACTGAAATGCAATCACGAGCAATATTTGAAGCAACAGCAGAATTAATAAAAGAGAATGTTGAAGTTGCCCCTGAAGTGATGATCCCATTAGTAGGGACATATAAAGAATATGAGCATCAAGAAGCGCTTGTTCGAAAAATAGCAGAAGAAGTGAGGTCAGAATCTGGAGAAAATTTTTCATATTTAGTTGGAACAATGATTGAGCTTCCAAGAGCTGCTCTTACAGCAAATGAAATAGCAGATAAAGCTGAGTTTTTTAGTTTTGGCACAAATGATTTGACGCAAAC
>Ga0208261_1000581_pt1 | contig 14101 bp, 14 predicted proteins | sample Knorr_S7_td_DCM__FD_185595 | JGI IMG/M metagenome (GOLD analysis project Ga0208261, IMG submission 185595) | Marine microbial communities from Southern Atlantic Ocean transect - Knorr_S7_td_DCM_ad_131m_LV_B (SPAdes) (version 3) | ecosystem: Environmental > Aquatic > Marine > Oceanic | place...
AAATTATTTCTGGGAGTAATTTATAATGCTTAAAAAATTACTCATACCTATATTCAGTATTTTCATCTTAATGGGTCAGATGCCTCCAAATATCATTATTGATGAAAATGAGAAAGATATAAGAATTAAACCAAATATTGCTGGAACTGAAGTCGTTTTATATGGAGCCATGCCATCTGGGAAAAAAGATATTATTATTGAGGTTGTTGGTCCTGCAAGAAATATAAGTTTAGAAGAGAAAAGAAGGATTTATGGTTTTTGGCTTGGTTTGGGTAGAGCCGATTATTTCCAAGTACCAAGTTATTATAATATTATGAGCTCAAAAAAGCTAAGTGAAATTGCTGATCAAAGTGTTTTTGATAAGTTACGCTTAGGGGTTATTAATTTACCACTTGGTAATGCAAAAATTTCGAATAGCAAAACTTCCCAAAATATTTTTAATAAAAATTTAAAAAAATATATGTTGGATAAAGGTCAATTTAAAATTGGTGAAAATGAAATAAGTGTTAAATCAGGCCCAGGAAAAGTAGGCATTTTTTCTACAGAATTTTTGCTACCTTCAAATTCTTATCAAGGAAAATATTTTGTAAGATATTTCATTTTCCAAAATGGTGAATTTATATCTTATGCGGAAAATAAGATTGATTTAAAGCAAGCAGGATTTAGTAGGGCAATATGGCTTACAGCAACAAATTTTCCGTTGCTTTATGGAATTCTTGCGGTAATCTTATCAGGTTCAATAGGATGGTTAATTTCAACCATCTTTAGACGTCTTAAAATATCTTAGGAGAAACATATGTTCAAAGACACACTTTTAGAAGGAAAAAGAATTTTAGTAACTGGTGGTGGTTCTGGCTTAGGAAAAGAAATGGCAAGTGAATATGCTAAACTTGGAGCAGAAGTATACATTTGCGGAAGAAGAAAGTCCGTTCTTGATGACACAGTTAAAGAAATAACTGATGCAGGAGGAAAAGCTAAGGCACATGCTTGTGATATCAGGGTTTCAGAAGCTATAAATGATATGATTGATGAGATCTGGGCTGATGGTGGTGCACTTACTGGTTTAGTAAACAATGCTGCAGGAAATTTTATTTCCCCTACAAAAGATCTTACTCCTAAGGGATTTGAGGCAATTTCTAATATTGTTTTTAGAGGTTCTTTTTACATAACTCATGCTTGCGGTACGCGTTGGATTAAAGAAGATATTAAGGGTTCAGTTATATCAATTTTAACAACCTGGATCTGGAATGGCGGTCCTTTTACTGTTCCTTCAGCAATGTCAAAAGCTGGAGTAAATATTATGACAAAATCACTTGCAGCTGAATGGGGTAAATACGGAATAAGATTAAATGCAATAGCGCCTGGTCCATTTCCAACAAAGGGAGCTTGGGAGAGATTAAGTCCTGGTCAAGATGCAGATGATAGTGCAACTAGCTCAGGTAACCCAATGGGTAGAAACGGAGAAATGCAAGAATTAAGAAACTTAGCTACATTTTTAATGGCTGATGGTTGTGATTATTTAACTGGGCAAACTATTGCTATCGATGGCGCAATCCACCTTGCTTCAGGAGGAAATTTTTATCAAAGTTTAGATAGGCTCAGTGATGATGACTGGGATGGAATAAGAGATATGATTAGGTCTTCAAATGATGCGGATAAAGCTAAGAGATCTGTATAATCAAATAAGTAAAGAGTCATAAATAATATTGCCTATATCATTATTAGTGTCTGTTGAGTAAGCTGGTTGTAAATCAAAAGAGTAACCATAACCTCCTCCACTACTACCTGAATTAGTAGAGGTAAGTATTTCAACTCCATCGTTTTCCACAAGATTTATGGTTCCCGTCATAGAAGCATGAAACTGACAGTTATAATAAAGCGTGTCGGACCCATCCAGTGGAACTGTAAAAGTAATTTTACCGTTTGTAGTTCCATTATTCGTTATTCCTGATTCTAAAGCATTCGAAGATCCAGTAGATTGCGTCGTTTTTATCCAAAAGGGGTGACCTGGTGAGCTGACATCAAATTCATAGGTTTTACCCCGTACAAGAGTTATTGTTGGATCATTATAAGTTACATTATTAGATGATTTTATAGTGTAATCACTCGCACCATTGTTAGAAATATCTAGGGTAGATTCAATTGATGGTGTGGTTACAGGGGTAAAGCCATCAACAAGAATATTTGCATTATTCGACATACCAGAATGAAATAAACAATAATAATATAATTCTGTATCTGTATTAGATGGCTCTAAAACAACAAATCCATTATCAAATGTTGTTTCATCATTGAAATTATCAGAGTATTTACTTTCAGTAGTTTTGTACCCATTAATATAAAAACTAATATTATCAATTGATTTTCCGTCAGAATGGATACCATTTTTTGTTGTTGAGAAAGATATTGGATGCTTGCTTGCTGTCACATCATTTTGATCAAAAATATATAGTTCTTCAGAAGATAAGTTCAGACTAGGCGCAAGCTCACCGTTAATATAATATTTATTACCATCATCTTCTTGATTTACTGTCACTTCGTAGAGTTGATTTAACTTATCTTGAAAAACAATCTTACTAACTGATTTTGTATTCGTTCCGGAACTAGGCAAGTCTAAATCAAAAAGCGAGACGAATTCTTCATAAGATTTTATACTGCCTATTTCATTACTTGTTTTGTTTCCTCCAACATCATAATTAAACTTATCAGCACCGTTTATTGTAAAAACAGTCATATTATCGCAAGTAATTTGAATTGCATTTTTTGCAACTACTACAGATTTTATTTTTGACCACTCGGGTAATTGTATTGTGTTTTTTCCGGTTGTGTCTGTTATTGAAACTTTTGCGTTACCTTCCTGAGAAACGAGTATGTATGTATCATCGCCATCTTGCCCTCTATATGTTGTCCCATCAACTGTAGGAACTATAACATCGTTATTTTCTGAAAAATTTAAAGCCATTTAACTAACAGATACAATTAGTACAATTAACGAGAGAACTAATTGGATTAAATTTATTGAAACACTTAAAGCATGAAGTGATGAAAAACTTTTTTTTGCCATTTCTTCACCTTCTAACATTAGATCTCTACTCTTATTTATTTTTGGCACTAATATAAATCTTGAAACACCAGATAAGACTGCAACAATCATTAAGGTTAGTGATTTTAATAATTCGCCTGATAAGTAAAAAGCTGCTGAGCCTAATAGACCGAGAATCAGTCCCCAAAAAAAATATTTTGGAAATAAAACTCTTAATAATTTACCAGCATTATCAGGTCCTAGTGTACTATGGACATTCCTCGCTATTGATAAGCTGAAGAATAACATAATAAAAAATATACCTGATGTTATTATGGTACCTAATGTGGACATGGCGTATATATGGTTATTTTAAATGCTAATTTCAATAACTTAATACACATGCGGTAATTCGCCCCACTTTGTTGTATATCTAGGTGAGAGATGATGTGTTCTTGACTGCCAATCACCGTCCTTCTTTAAACCTGCTGCGGCATAAAAAAGTGTCCCAGGTCCAAATTTTTTATTTATTCTATCCACCGCAATCATTCTAGAATCTGATCTTTGATAATTATATCTTTCAAATAAATTTCTTTGGTGAATATTATCCGGCACTAAATCAACCAGCATTACTCCTCCTTTATGATATAAATACCCTTCTTTATAGATCTGCGATAAATTTTTTTTAACTAGATTAAGAATATGTCCAGTATCACTACAAGGGTTATTAAAGCCTGACATAACACCGGCACTATATTGTTTATCTTTTTTAGAAAAGCTATTCGTCCTCAGAAAAGTATAAACCGTTTGAGTTCTGCTACTTTGTGAACGCATCTTCTCACATGCTCTGACTGTATAAAGTGATATAGCTTGTTCTAAATCGGTTAAATTATTAATAGGATTACCAAAGCTCCTAGAAACCATTATATTTTTTCGTGATTGTATTTGATCAATATCTAAACAAGATACACCTCGCAATTCATAAACAATTCTTTCCAAAACCACACCTAAGTATTTCCGAATCTTTTGAGGTGAGGCATTTCGTAATTGCAAAGCATTACCTATACCTATAAGTCTTAACTTAGCTCCCCATCTCTTTGATATACCCCAAATACTCTCCACCTGAATATTTTCAAGCGCCTCAATCTGAGCTGATGGGGAACTCAGATCATAAATATGTTCAATTTTTGATTTTTTAGCTAAAGAATTAGCTATCTTAGCCAATGTTTTTGTTGGCCCTAACCCGATTGAAACTGGGATGCCGGTCCATTGAAAAACACTATTTTTAATAGTTTTCAAATATTCATAATAATTTCTTCTATTAGAGTATTTGAATTTTACAAATGCTTCATCAATTGAATAGACCTCAACATCTGGACTAAATATTTTTAAGGAATCCATTACTCTTCCTGACATGTCACCATAAAGTTGATAATTCGAAGAATATATCTGAACACCCTTTTGCAATAATGTATGTTGATAATGATGGAATGGCGCGCCCATTGGAATTCCTAGATCTTTTACCTCATTTGATCTAGCAATTATGCATCCGTCATTATTTGATAACACAACAACTGGTTGATTTATTAAAAATGGATTAAAAACGCGCTCACATGAAACATAAAAATTATTACAGTCCACCAAAGCAAAAATATTTTTATCGTCAGACTTTGTGAATGACATTAGTCACAACACCCCAAATCTTCACATCATTATTCTCGTTTAGCTCTATCGAACGAAATTTTTTATTTTCTGGAACCAGAAAAGTTTTTGATCCCTTTTTTTGTAGACGTTTCACTGTTAGTTGTCCATCAACAGCTGCAATCACGACCTTTCCTTTCCGTGGTTCAAGACTACGATCAACAACAAGGATGTCTCCATCATGTATACCTGCTCCCAGCATAGAATCACCAGACGCCTTTACGAAAAATGTCGCTGTAGGATGTTTCACAAGGTGTGTGTTTAAGTCTAGCTTACCCTCCATATGATCATCAGCAGGCGAAGGAAACCCTGCTGGAACCTTACTGCTATATAACGGAAGAGATATATTACTGTTGTTGATAAAATTCATAACGCTGTCGATTTTACTAATAGGAATACGCATTGGTTTGGTTTTTTCTCCAAATTTACCTTGCCCCTTAGGCCTGCCTGCTCCAGCTCTTACTCCTCCTCTTGGCAATATCACTCCTCTCTTTTTAAAAATAATTAAATCTTTTTGAATAATGTACACTATTCAAATAATTATTCAATAAAAAAATTAGCTTAGGGTTTAATGCAAACCTTTCCTATAACCGTCCTGTTCCTTAATTCATTTAAGGCATCAATTGTACTCTCAAGAGAATATGTTTTGTGTATATGGGGATTTAATTTTCCTTCGGAAGCTAATTCATCGATTGCTTCTAAATTTTTCTTTCCCATTTCTGGGTCTCTTCTTCCATATTCACCACCCCTTACCCCAACGACAGAGAAACCCTTTATAAGAGGCATGTTCGCGCCAATGCTTGGAATTCGTCCAGAAGTAAATCCAATGACCAATAAACGACCATTCCAAGCAATACATCGAATAGACTCATCAAATACATCACCTCCGACAGGGTCATAAATAATATCAGCACCATTACCAGGAGTAAGTTCTTTGACTTTGTCTTTAAATCCACTATCCGGTAAGACATGGTGAGCTCCATAAGAAGATAAGAACTCGCGTTTACTAGAAGATGCAGATGTAGCAATAACTTTCGCTCCATAATGTATTCCAAGATCGACAGCTGCTAAGCCAACACCACCCGCAGCCCCATGCACTAAAAGACTTTCTCCATTTTCTATATTTCCTCTACAAACAAGAGCAACATAAGCAGTGAGGTAGGCAACAGTGAAAGATGCTGCTTGCTCCCAATTTAAGGCATTCGGTTTAAGCCTTAATAGATCCTCAGTCACAACAATTTCTTCAGCGAAGGAGCCTGTTTTTCCACCTACAATAACATTATCATCAATTGAAAATGATTTTACATCATCTCCAATCTCAATAACTATACCCGACGACTCCATACCAAGTGTGAATGGTGGTTCAGGTTTATATTGGTATAAACCTTCGGTCATTAGTAAATCAGGAAAATTAACAGCCGCAGCTATTATCTTGATACGAACTTCATTAGGTTTAAGTGATTTTCTTTTGAGTTCAACAACTTCAATAGAAGATAAATCATTTGTCAGAGAATTTACAATTGCAGCTTTAAACATTTTATACTGCCCTAATTCCATTTACGATAAAGTTTGTACAAAATTTAACAGCATTATTGATGTCTTCGTTTGACATTTTTCCTTTAACAAATGTAAAGGCTATACCTTCAGCAACAGATTGTATAACTGAACAAAAATAGTCTGGATCAACATCAGGAAGTATTCCGTTATTTATTCCAATAATAATATCTTCTTTTAGAGATTCTATCTCTAGTGTCATCATTGGTGTTTCGACAGAAAATGCTTTAACATCATTTAAATTACTACTCATAATCATAAAAAGTTCAGAATGATCCCTCGCAAACTCAAAAAAAGGATTGATTTGCGAATAAATAAATTCTTCTAGATTTTTTGCGTCCTTTCTTTGAGATCTTAATTCTTGACCAATTTCAATAGCTGACTCATCTAAAGCAGCAATTAAAACTTCTTCTTTAGATTTGAAATAATTATAAAAGGTACCAGAAGCAAGATCTGTATTCCTTATGATATCTCTAACAGTAGTCTGACTTATTCCTTTTTTTAAAAAAGTATCAATACCAGCCTTAATAATAATTGATCTATTATTTTTTTTATTCTTTTCTCTTTTGCTTAATTTTTTATTTTTCTTAATCATTTTATTAATTTTAATACATTATCCGGAGGTCTACCAATGACAGCCCTTTTATCATCATATACAATCGGTCTTTCTATTAAAATTGGGTTATCTAACATAAATTGAATGAGGTCGTCGTCCGTCAAATCTTCTCTTCTTAAATTATTTTCTTTATAAACCACTTCCCCTTTTCTCAAAAGCTCTCTTGGTTTAATACCTAAAATATCAATTATTTGTCTTAGAGTTTTCTCACTTGGCACATCTTTAAGATACTCAATAATATCAACATCAATTCCATTGTCACTTAATATAGCTAGAGTTTGTCTAGATTTTGAACATCTTGGATTATGAAGAATTTTAAGTCCCATTTTTTATCTCCGCATCTACACCTACAGCATCACTTATACTATCAAAACCGTCATTTTTTAAAAGGGCGCTTATTTCACTATTCATTTTTTTAATGAGTCCTGGTCCATGATAAACTATACCAGTGTATAACTGAACTAAACTAGCGCCATTTCTTATTTTATTATAAGCATCCTTAGCAGAACTAATTCCGCCAACCCCAATTAAAGGAATTTGTCCTTTCGTATATTCATATACTTTCTTTAATTGATCAGTGGAGGTTTGGTATAATAATTCTCCAGATAAACCTCCTTTCAAATTTTCACCAAAACCCTTAAAAGGCCTTTCAAGAGTAGTATTAGATATTATAATTCCATCAACATTAAATTCTAAAAATATATCACACATAATACTAAGATCATCATCATTTACATCAGGTGATATTTTTATTAACAGAGGAACTTCTGCTATTTCATTATTTGTTTTTAGGTTTTTAATTTTTTCAAGTAAATCTCTCAAATTTTTCTCTATATGTAATTCTCTTAAGCCAGGTGTATTTGGGGAAGAAATATTGATAGTTATATATGAAACATGATTTGAAAAAAATTTTATCCCAGAAATATAATCGTCTATAAAAATTTTACTATCTTTATTCGCACCTATATTGACGCCAATAATACCTTCAGTTTTTTTATTCAATAGATTAACTTTTACCTTTTCAAAACCAATACTATTGAATCCAAGGCTATTAATTATTGCTCTTTCTTTCTTAATTCTATGAATCCTTGGCTTTGAGTTACCTTCCTGAGGCTTAGGTGTAACAGTACCAACTTCAACAAAGCCAAAACCAAGATTAAACATTTTACTATAGACCTCAGCATTTTTATCAAATCCTGCAGCAAGGCCTATAGGACTTGAAAAATTCATACCAAAGATTTTTGTATTTAATTCTTTGGGAATAAAAGTTTTATTTAATGGAATAAACTTTAGAAATAAAATTGTTAATCTATGAATTACCTCAGGATCAAAAAGAAATAGGAAAGCTTTAAATAAGTTGTACATCTAGGACTATCCTAATAAATAATAAAAAAAATTGAAATAAATAATAATATAAATCAGCTATTTACAGAATCTCTTATATAAGGAATTAATTCACGATCAGCTGGCAAAAGATTACAATCATATAAATCCTTAACATATAACCATTTCATATTTTGATTTTCATTTGGGGAGACTACCCCTACATACTCCTGGCAAATATATAAAAGCAGCAAAATATTGAAATTGTCATATTTGTTGAGAGAAAAAGTTAATGGAGAAAAACAAACATTCTTTAGATTAACACCAATTTCTTCCTTAATTTCTCTAACTAAACAGTTTTCAGGTGTTTCATTTTTCTCAAGTTTTCCTCCAGGAAATTCCCAAAAACCCTCCATAAACTTACCTTTGGGCCTTTCACAAATCAAAACTCTTCCATCCTGATCTACTAAAACAAGAGCGGATACAATTGTTAAATTATTTTCTGACATTTAAGATCTATAATCAGTATTTATTCTTACATATTCTTCAGTAAGATCGCATGTCCAAAAAGAAGAAAAACCAGTCCCTACCCCTAGATCAACATCTATTAATATTTTCTCATTTTTCATATATTTTTTTGTTTTTCTCTCAGAATATCTTCTAGCTAATTCACCATTTTTAATAACAATATTATTGCCAATTTTTATTTTTAAATTTTCATGCGAGAAATTTTCTTTAGTTTTTCCAATAGCCATTATGATTCTTCCCCAATTTGGGTCTGAGCCTGCAATAGCTGTTTTAATAAGTGGTGAATTTGCAATAGAGATAGCTACTTTCTTAGCTGATGATATGCTAGTTGCATTTCTAACATTAATTTGAATTAACTTTGTGGCCCCTTCCCCATCTCTAACAATCTGAATAGCGAGGTCCTTCATAACATCTTCTAGAGCTTCTCTAAATTTAGCAAGTCGTTTATCGCCAATCTTGCTCATAGGTTTAACATTCTTACCTACCATTGCTTCTCCAGTCGCAAAACCCAAAACTGTATCATTAGTTGATGTATCACTATCAACACTAATTGAATTAAAACTATCTCTTACACCTAAGTTTAAAAGCGCTTGAAAGAGTTTTGGCTCTATAAGTGCATCAGTAAAAATAAAAGCAAGCATAGTTGCCATATTTGGAGCTATCATTCCTGATCCTTTTGATATTCCAACAATAGAGATTTCTTCATCACCTATTTTAATTTTTTTTCCACTTGCTTTAGGGAATGTATCGGTTGTCATGATAGCTTTTGCTGCACTTTTAAAATCTTTCTTTCTTCCGAGAAAAGAACTCTTTAAAGCCTTTTTTATTTTGGCAACTGGAAGTTGTTCTCCAATAACTCCAGTAGAACAAATATAAACATCTTTTTGTCTAGAGTTTATTAACTTAGAGAAGTAACTAGCAATCAATCTATTATTTTCTATTCCCTTTTTACCTGTAAAACTATTTGCTATTCCAGCATTTACAACTAAGGCATTTGCATATCCATTTACTATATTTTTTTTACAAAATTGAACTGGGGCAGCAGGCATTTGTGATAATGTAAACACACCTGCAACAGATGCAGGATTATTAAATGTAATGGTTAAAATGTCCTGTCTTCTTTTGTATTTAGAATTCGATACAGAAGTGCCAATATTTACTCCTTTTACAGAAGGTAAAGTTGGAAATTTTGTAGGCGCCAATGGTGATTTTTTTAATTTCATTTTTAACCTTATAATAAATACTAATTAATGATTTAATAAACTAAACTAAATTATAGATAAACATGATTTTTTTGTTTAGTTGACAATCATGAATTGAATTCCTAAATGAATAATAGTTTTATAAGAGAGTAATGTAAGAATATGGCTAGTTTGAACACATTTCTAAATAAAATATTTGGATCAAGCAATGATCGTAATTTAAGAAAATTTAAAAAACGCTTAGAAGAAATCAATGCTCTTGAACCTGTTTATGAAAAACTTGCCGATCAAGAGTTAGTAAATAAAACTAATTTTTTTAAAGAAAAATTAAAAAATGACGCTTCTTTAGATGAAATTCTGAATGATGCTTTTGCTGTAGTAAGAGAGGCAAGTAAAAGAACGCTTGGACAAAGACATTTTGATGTTCAAATAATTGGCGGTTTAATACTTAACGATGGAAAAATAACTGAGATGAAAACAGGTGAAGGTAAAACTTTGGTCTCAACTCTCCCAGCTTATTTAAATTCTTTAACAGGTAATGGTGTTCATATAGTTACGGTAAATGATTATCTTGCTAAAAGAGACTCTGAATGGATGGGAGAAATTTTCAAATTTCTTGGCCTTAAAGTTGGTGTGATTTATTCGGGTCAAAATGATGAGGAAAAACAAGAGGCATATAGTGCTGATATAACTTATGGAACAAATAATGAATTTGGTTTTGATTATTTAAGAGATAATATGAAACATTCTACTGATCAAATGTTTCAAAAAAAGCGAAATTTTGCAATCGTAGATGAAGTTGACTCAATATTGATTGATGAAGCTAGAACACCGTTAATAATATCTGGAATGATTGAAGATAAATCTGATCTATATGTTAAAATCGATAGATTAATACCTAAAATTGAAGATAAAGATATTGATATTGATGAGAAATCTAAATCAATAAATTTGACCGAAAGCGGAAATGAATCTTTAGACAAAATTCTTATTAAAGAGGGCTTTATTGATGAAAAGGCATCTATTTATGATATTGAAAATGTATCTCTTGTTCATCATATCAACCAAGCATTAAAAGCTCATAAGCTCTTTCATAAGGATACCGACTATCTAGTTAAAGATAACCAAGTAATAATAATAGACGAATTCACTGGTCGTATGATGGAAGGACGAAGATTTTCTGATGGCCTTCATCAAGCATTAGAAGCAAAAGAAAAAGTAACTATCCAACCTGAGAATCAGACTTTAGCTTCAATAACCTTCCAGAACTACTTCCGTTTATATAATAAATTATCTGGTATGACTGGAACTGCTCTAACAGAAGCGGAGGAGTTTATGGATATATATGGCTTGGGAGTAATATCTGTCCCAACAAATATGCCAGTAACAAGAGTTGACTCTGATGATGAAATTTATCGAACTTCAGAAGAAAAATATGAAGCTATAATAAATAATGTTATTGAATGTAATAGTCGTAAACAGCCAGTTCTAGTAGGTACTGTTAGCATTGAAAAATCTGAAATTTTATCGAAACTATTAAAATCTAAAAAAATTAACCACAATGTTTTGAATGCTCGATATCATGAAAAAGAAGCAGACATTATCGCACAAGCGGGTAAACCAGGGGCTGTAACAATTGCTACAAATATGGCAGGGAGAGGTACTGATATTCAGCTAGGGGGAAATGTAGAAGACACAACACAGCTTACCGATGATCAAATAGATTTAAAAAAGCAGGTCATTGACTCAGGAGGTCTTTTTGTAATTGGAACAGAGAGACATGAAAGCAGAAGGATAGATAATCAATTAAGGGGAAGATCTGGAAGACAAGGTGATCCCGGTGAATCTAAATTCTATCTAAGTTTAGAGGATGACTTAATGAGAATTTTTGGATCAGATAGACTTGATAACATACTTCAAAGACTTGGCTTAGATGATGGTGAAGCAATTGTTCATCCATGGATAAATACTGCACTTGAAAGAGCACAGAAAAAGGTTGAATCCAGAAATTTTGATATTAGAAAAAATCTATTAAAATTTGATAATGTTATGAATGATCAAAGAAAAGTAATTTTTGATCAAAGGTTAGAGATTTTAGAGCAGGAAGATCTTACAGAAACTGTAAAAGATATGCGCCAAGAAGTACTTTTTAACCTCTTAAATTATTCAATACCTGAAAAAACTTTTGTTGATGATTGGGATGGAGATAAACTTGAAAAAGATATAAACAGAATTTTCACAATAAAATTACCAATTAAGAATTGGATGGAAGAAGATGGTGTTGATTCTGAATATATTAGGGAAAAAATTTCACAAGAAATAGAAGATGAATATGATAAAAAATCTAGTGAATTTGGAAAGGATTTAATAAAAAATCTTGAAAAAACTATCGTACTACAATCTATTGATCAAAATTGGAAAGACCATCTAGGACAACTTGAAAATCTTAGGCAAATTGTTGGTTTAAGGGGATATGGACAAAGAGACCCTTTGAGTGAGTACAAATCAGAATCTTTTTCTTTATTTGAAGAATTATTGGATAACTTTAGAGAGGATGTTACTAGAATACTATTCCATATTAGAATGGCGTCGAATGAAGGCCTTAGTAAAATAAATAAGGAAAATACTATTAATCAAAAAGCTTTAAAAGAACAAAAACCAGGAAATATTAATGAAAGCAAGGTTAGCAAAACTGTAACAATAAGAAAAAATAATCAACAAATTGATCCAAATGATCCTTCTACATGGGGTAAAGTTGGAAGAAACGATCTTTGCCCTTGTGGATCAGGAAAAAAATATAAACACTGTCATGGTAAATAATTATAAGTTTTGACCAATTTCTAAAAATTTATCTCTTCTTTTTTGTATTAACTCTAATTCAGTAAATTGATTTAATTCGACTATTGTGTCTTTTAAATGTGATTTAACTTGAGATATAATTTGAATAGGTTCTCGATGAGCTCCTCCTAGAGGTTCGTCAATTATTTTATCAATAATACCCAATTTCAACAAATCATTAGCAGTAATTTTCATAGACTCTGCAGCATCCTTAGCTCGTTCTGAACTTCTCCACAATATTGATGCTGAGGCCTCAGGGGATGCAACAGTGTAAATAGAATGTTCAAGCATAAAAACTTTATTTGCTGCTGCTAGAGCGATAGCGCCACCAGACCCACCTTCACCAATAATGATTGATATTACAGGGACTTTTAAAGAAAGTGTACAATCGGTTGAACGAGCAATTGCTTCTGATTGGCCTCTTTCTTCAGCACCAATACCTGGATAAGCACCTGGTGTATCAACAAAAGTAATTACGGGAATATTAAATTGTTCCGCTAATCGCATTAATCTTATTGATTTTCTATATCCTTCTGGATGAGCCATTCCGAAGTTATGCTTGAGTCTTGTTTCAGTATCATTTCCTTTTTCATGCCCAATAAGCATAACAGATTGGTTATCAATTTTTCCTAAACCACCAATTATAGCCTTATCCTCTCCAAATAATCTATCTCCAGAAAGAATTACAAAATCATCAAGTATACCTTCAGCATAGTTTGTAAAATGCGGTCTATTTGGGTGTCGAGCTACCTGTGTTTTTTCCCAAGTAGATAAATTAGAATATTTTTCTTCTAGCCAGTCCTGGGATCGCTTTTCTAGTTTTGAAATATCGTCTATTGAAACATTATTATCATCTGAGCTTAATCTGATTTCATTTAATTCACGGATTTTTCCTTCAATTTCAGATAAAGATTTCTCAAAATCTAAATAACTAACCATTTATATACCCATAGTAAAAAAGTAAATTGCAACTGAAATTACTATAAGTCAACTAAGAGATTTTCCCAAAGGGTGGTTTTTTAATACTGTCTCAACCGTTTCAGAATCTAAAATATGTGTATAAATTTCTGTAGTAGAGACATTTGAATGACCAAGAAGTTGTTGAATCACTCTAATATCAGCACCTTTATTGAGCATATGTGTAGCAAATGCATGCCTTAACTTGTGAGGTGTTAACTGATTATTATTAAATCCTAATTCAATGGATATTTCAGATAATATTTTGTTTACTGAATCTCTTGTAATATGACCTGATACTCCATGAGAAGGAAATAAGAATTCAGATGAATCAGGATTACAATTAAGCCATTCTTTTAT
>Ga0208261_1000583_pt1 | contig 14084 bp, 16 predicted proteins | sample Knorr_S7_td_DCM__FD_185595 | JGI IMG/M metagenome (GOLD analysis project Ga0208261, IMG submission 185595) | Marine microbial communities from Southern Atlantic Ocean transect - Knorr_S7_td_DCM_ad_131m_LV_B (SPAdes) (version 3) | ecosystem: Environmental > Aquatic > Marine > Oceanic | place...
CCACCTAGTTTAAATATTCCAAAGAACAATACAAAGAGAGACCCTCCTAACATAACAACACATTGAATTACATCTGTATAGACAACAGCCCTTAGGCCGCCTAAAAATGTGTAGACGCCTATTACTACTCCCATTATTAAAATAGAATAAAAAATATCCCAGTCAGGCTCTCTTGCACGATTCATATTCATTGCGCCCCATGAAGAGCTAATTTCGTCCTCAGAAAAGAATACAATTGGAATCTCACTGAATAAATCTTTATCATTTGATTCAAATGAAAGATTCTTATCCACAAAAACTATAATAGGATTTCGATTATTAGATAATTCAATACCCTGATCTATAGTATTAGCATAAATAAAATCATATTTTTTTGCATCTGTAGAACGAGCAATTTTTTGAATAGCAATTTTATTTTCAGTCAAGATTAAGACTTTAGGGTTAAGATCTAACAAAACATTAAGCATTGCAGCAGAAGCATATAATATGATACCTAAATTAATTGGCATATATATTCCCCATATTAATGCAGAAGTAGTTTGTACAGATGAATTATATCTTGCTCCAAGCCATTCTGGAATAGTAGAAACTTTCTTTTTCCAAAATATTGGAATAAATAAAAATGCGGCAATAATCATAACAGGAACGCTGCCTAACCAATCATAATTCCCGAGTACAATACCATATAAGTAAGCCGATCCAGCAATTCCTACCATATCAACAGCTCCAATATCAGATACAACCAATGACATGCCTATAGCCCACCATGGTAAAGATCGTCCTGCTAAGAAATAATCTTTTCCAGACTTTATCTTTCTACCTATATAAGCACCAAATACAACGGTGCCAACCAAGTAAATTATAATTATTGCATAATCTATTGTGCCAAGAACCATTATGATATCATTCTATTAAATATGTAACCCCATAAAAATGGAATCATCATCTCTTTCTAATTCAGACATTCCATATCTTTTATAAAAATTAAATGCACGTTTGTTTGTAATGCTAAGCTCTAAATGAACACCTTTAATATCATTATTCACCAAATGAGAAATATAATGATCCATCATCAACTTCCCCTGCCCTTTCCCTTGTGCTATAGGTAACAAATCTATATGTAAATGCGCAGGAAATTCTTCAAATAATTTTTTATTCATTTCCGTAAAAAAAATGTTTATTGTTTTTTCTGTTCTACTCCATCTTGAAGGATCACCAGAAGGTTGACTATAAGTATTGCGTAATAATTGGAACCATTCATTATACATCCAGTCGTAAAATGCTTTTGAATCCATCGTACCCATTATGTACCCAGAAAGATTCTTTCCATTATTAAGAATGAATACAGATTGTGGCTCATATTCCATATATGGTCCAGCATATATATGTCCCAAGGCTAGAGGGTCAGTAAACTGATGAGAAGCATCTTTTCCAGAATCCCCCGTCTTAAGACAGATATCATATACAGCATCCCTGTCTCCAGATTGATAAGACCGAATATTAAAGTCAGGCATGCTCTATAATTTTCTATTCGATTTCTAGTAATTCAACTTCAAATAGCAGTGTGCTATTAGGTGGGATTTTTGCACCACCGCCTCTTGCACCATAACCTAAGCCTGAAGGAATAGTTAATTCCCATTTTGCTCCAACTTGCATTAACAATAGCGCTTCTGTCCAACCTTTAATGACTCCAGAAACGTTAAAAGAAATAGGTTGACCACGATCATATGAACTATCAAATACTGTACCATCCGTGAGCGTCCCTCGATAGTGCACCTTTACTTTATCAGTTTTTAAAGGACTCGGACCATCTCCAGGTCGCACAACTTTATATTGTAAACCACTTGGAAGTGAGACTACACCTTCTTTTTGTGAACTTGCAACTAAATAAGATTGTTCCGCTGCTGCTGCTTCCTGTGCTTTCCTCTGAGCAACCTCACGTTGTTTTTGTTGGAACTCCTGACGAAACTTTCCCAATGTTAATTGCACTTCTTCTTCAGTTAATTCAATTTCTTTCTCACTAAATGCATCTTCTAATCCTTTCGCTAATACTTTAGGATTAATATCCATTTCTTGATAACGAAAAGATTTACCAATATCTACACCCACGCTATAACTAACTGTGTCCATATAATCATTCAATTTGACATCTTCAGCTTGTTGTTCACTATTAGAACATGATATAGCTATTATAAATACTGAAATAATAATTGTACTTACATATTTCATTTAATCATCCTTTTCTGATTCATTTTTCTCATCTGGCTTAATTCGATATTTTAAAACTGTCCACACAACCCAAAAGTTGAGAGCGGAAGTTAATAAAAAGGCTAGTATTGTGCGGATATCTAAATATCCGCCTCCTGTTTCCGCAAATAAAAAATATGCACCAATATTTGCAATACCAAACATCAACCATGATAAAACACTTACTCCACCTGGATCATGCGTTTTCCATAATTTAACTAATTGTATTAATGCTGCACCCGGAAGAACTAGGGCAGGCATCCATGTTAGCACTTCAATCATAATTACTCTCTTTACTTAGTTAAATCTTTTAAAAATCGTTAATGATAACAAACAATTATTTAATTTTACGAAAGCTTAACAGCGGTTCCATAAGCTAATAATTCTGCAGATCCCTGTAAAACCATTGAAGTTTGAAAGCGGACACCTACTATTGCATCTGCATTTAACTCTTTTGCTCGATCCAACATTCTTTGTATAGCTTGCTCTCTTGCTTGAGCCATCATACCAGTATACTCTGGTATTTCACCACCAACCATGCTTCTCAAAACAGCTGTAATATCTTTACCTAAGTGTCGTGCGCGGATTGTATTGCCCATTACCATTCCTAATGATTCTACAATACTAAAACCAGGAACTGTTTCAGTAGTGACAAATTTCATTCTTCTATATCCTTAAAGTCATCTTTTTCCCTTTCTTCTTGAATAATACTATATAGTAATACAAATACTCCAAGCACTACAGACATAAGTGCCAATCCAAGTAAAGGGTTGTTAAATATTAGTGCAATAATCTTACCTATAAATACTAAGATAAATACTACAGCACCTCCAAGAATAAGATAAATACCTGTTTGTTTCATGCTAAAACCTCTGTAAGTAATATTAATTCACTAAAATAGTGCATTTCAACTATTCAGAAGATAAACTATTGGTTAATTAAATCATTTGAAAATATTTAATCGTGACAGAAACTGACTTTTCAATACGAACATTTCGTGGAGGGTATGATGATAACTTCACATATTTGGTTTCCTGTATGCAAACCGGAACACAATTTATAATTGATGCAGCTATACCCCTTCATAAAATCAAACCATATATTCATACAAAAATTCATGCAGTATTAATAACACACACCCATGGTGATCATACAGCACATTTAGATGAAATTCTTAATGAATTTCCTGATGCAAAATATATTGGTTATGAAAATTTAGTCAATCAAAATTCAAAATTTGAATTTTCTCCTGTTAATGATAAAGATAGAATATTACTGGGAAAGCTAAATATTGATGTAATATATACACCTGGACATTTCCCTGATTCTGTTTGTTATTTAATGGAAAATATTATTTTTACTGGAGATACATTATTTGTTGGTAGAACCGGTAGAACGATTAGTACTAAGTCTAGCACTAATGATTTATATCATAGCGTGTATGATAAGATTTTATCATTACCTAGTAATACACTAATTTATCCAGGTCATGATTATGGGGAAAAACCTAATATAAGCTTAGCAGATAACATCAAAATAAGTCCATTACTTCAGGCAAAAAGTGAAAAAGATTTCATTGATCGAATGGCTTATTATGAAGCTAATCGTAAACAAAAGAAAAGGAGAAACTAGAATGAAAAAATATCTTAGTGGATTCATTACAGGAACTATTGCAACAGTATGTATTTTTATGTTTATGGGTGCCAGTCAAATTGATGATGATTCTTTAAAAGTAATGCTTGGTCGAATTGATGCATACTTAAGCGGTGATACAAGTATTGGCCCAAGTGGCAGATATCAGTTGCAGAGTTTTAGCATTGATCGTACTCATTGGCATTATCTTCTTGATACTACTACTGGAGAATTATATCGTATGGAACCAAGCCGTACGCCTGCGAATGCTCGCTGGGTTCTTAGTGCAAAACCAAACTTTAAAAAATAATGATGAGTATATATAAAAAATTCCTTATTGTAATTATACCCATAGTATTATTTACGTTCTTTACCTGCCAAGATAATCCAGAATGTTCCAGTTGTGGTGGGGGTCTTCTTGATGGATATTTATTCAAGAAAGTTACCCAAGAAGATCTTGTAGATATTGGTAGTATAGATGGCGTTAACATTGGCATTTGCATTCGCTATCAATTAACAGGATTAACGGAAGATGATTTTGACCTTGATACTATTGAAATCGTTGATGACTGCTGCTGTGACTAATTGGCAATGATTCTTAATTATTATAAAGAATCAGATAAAATAAATACTGCGATTATTGCTCTCCATGGATGGACAGGGTCTGAACATTCTATGGTCCCAGTTGCTAAATCAATGAAAGTCCCAAATGCAAAGTGGTATATACCTCAAGCTCCATATGAAGCGAGTAGTGGGAAAGGGTATACATGGTTTAGTGGGTCACCTGAAAGTGGCTGGAAAACAAAAAAAACTTTCAACTTAATGGATAAGTTATTTGAAAGAATTATTGATGATGGTTTTTTACCAAATAAAATTATTTTACTTGGTTTTTCAATGGGAGCTAACCTTGCATTGAGATACGGTCTTAAAGCAGGCTTCACACTTAAAGGTATCATTTCTATTGCCTCTGTAGTGCGAGATATAAATGATCTATTAAATGACTCTTCTACTGAAAGTAAACATACACCTATATTAATGATTCATGGGAAAAAGGATTCAGTTGTAGATTATAATGAGAGTGTTCACCTTGCTGATATTTTAAAAAAGAATGGATTTATATCTCATTTAGAAGTTGTTGAGGGAGGCCATATAATTAGCATTCCTTCTTCCAAACTAATAAAAAAGTTTATAAAGACTGGAACCGTAGCAAATTTACAATCAGCATTATAGGAGATTATTTAATGAAACATATTGATATACATCCATTACTTGATAAGGAAAAACAAGTCAAAGCAAAAACTTATGAAAGTGAGAAGAGAAAAATTAGCATTGTTGGATCTTTATTATCCCTCCTATTTATTTTGTTTTTTTATTTTAGCGGACTTAGCAATTATTTAGCAAATATTAATCTTTCATTTATATATGTATTTCTCATTTATATAACCATTTTTCATGTACTCTCTACAATTATTGGGCTACCAGCAGGATATTACTCAAGTTATGTTCATGAACATAAATGGGGTTTTTCGAATTATACTAATAAGACATGGTTCATTGATCAATTAAAATCATTCACAGTTAGTTTAATATTATTACCTATACTACTTGGGATTTTCTTTTGGGTATTATGGAGATTTCCGGATAATTGGTGGCTAATTGCGGCTGCTGTTACTACACTTATTTCAATTATATTTGTAACATTATTTCCAGTAGTTATACTTCCAATATTTAACAAATATGATCCTATAGATGATGAAAAGCTGACTACACAGTTATCTGAAATACTACATAAAGCTGGTTTAAACCCCAGTGGGTTTTTCCGCCAAGATATGAGTCGTCAGACAAAGAAAGAAAATGCTTTCCTAGCAGGAATGGGTAAAACTAGAAGAGTGGTAATTGCTGATAATTTATTGGAACACATGAATTTATCTGAAATTAAATCTGTTATTGCCCATGAAGTAGGTCATTATCGTTATTCACATTTACCAAAAAACATTATAGTTGGCACAATTCAACAACTGATTATTTTCTTCTTACTAAACATAATAATGAAAATACTATATCCGGAATTCCTTACATCAAATGTAATTAACCTCACTCTGTTTCCAATGTTTAGTCTGATTATGGGCCTTTTATCTAGTCTACTTTTTGGCCCCTTAAATAATATGATATCACGCTACTTTGAAAGGCAAGCTGATAGAACATCTTTAGAACTATTTCCTGATAAAGATGCATTCCTAAATGCTATGGCGGGTTTAGCAAATAGAAATCTTTCAAATGCCTATCCAGAGTGGTGGGTAAAGTTATTATATTATTCACATCCCCCGATTGGGGAACGTCTTTCTTTTGCGGAAGACTATAAGGTTTAATGACTAAATAGGACGAACATTGATTGCTTTATCACCTTTATGGTCGTAATCAACATCAAAGACAACTTGTTGACCTTCACGTAATCCAAATTTTTGCAGCTTTGGTCCGATTCCTGAAAGATGTACAAAATAATCATCACCATCTTCTCCGGTTATAAAACCAAATCCGCGGCCACGGTTATATTCTTTGACTGTTCCTTGCATATATATTATGAATTAAAAGATCTTTTTAATAACTCTATACTTTTGGGAACACCTGTGTTCGCATCTTCTTTTCCTTCAAATTCTAAAGATATATAACCCTTATAATTTACTTTGTTTAATATTTCTGCTATTCTCGGATAATCTAGATCCAATGTATACCATTCTCCACCTCCGTAATATGTTTTTGCCTGGACAAAAACCGCTTGAGGAGCAATCTCTTCTAATTTTTCATATGGATCTTCCAAAAAATTTCCAGTATCCATTAAGACCCCCAACCAAGGTGAATCTATAGAATTCACAATACGTAATAGACCAGAAGGTGTACGTGTTAATCCCCAATGATTTTCTAAAGCTAAGACAACATCAGCTTGCTCCGCATGAGGCAAACATTCATTGATAGAATCAATGCACCATTTAAAACCATCATCTTCAGTAAAACCAGGCAGAACTGGTTCAACTCCTTTGTTTGCCATAAGATCATCAAATGATTCGATTGTATTCCATCTACCAGAGTTAAGTCGTATATAAGAAATTCCTAAATCATGCGCTATATCAATGCATCTCTTTGTATGATCAATATTTTTATTACGTTTTTCTTTATCTGGATCAACAAAGTCTTGATGAATCGATAAACAAATTAATTCAATATTTTTATCTTCAGCTCTAGTCCTTAAAGATCGAATGTATTCAGGTGTTTCATTATCCATTTGAACATGAAGAACATCAACTCCTTCAACTTCAAGGTTAGATGCATGATCTATTACTTGTTGAACTGTTACTTTTGGCTCACGAAAATGCCAATAAGAATAAGTTGCAATTGCAAATTTATAATTAGAATTCATATTTATTTTCCCACATGATTGTAAAAAAGAACCAGCAAAAGGTGCAAGAGCAGCTGTTGAAATAAATTTTCTACGATCCATCATTATTTTTTTTCAGCAAAACGATAATCATTTTCACCAAAAATCTCCTGACAGTTAATTTCTTGATTATCTTCACGTTTATAGCACTTTTCAGAAATCAATTCACCATTACTAAATTTAACTTCGCTCATTACATTCCCCTCTTCTCCTGGTTCTCCTCTGTTCATATAATACCAAATCCAAGGGCCATCTTTTTTATCATCCCTGTAAATACCTTGAAAGGCAATCTCATCTTTACGATAATAATCTACCCATTCTCCTACACGTTTTCCATTTGCAAATTCACGTACACCACTGATTTCTCCATCAGGGAAATACCTAAACCATTTTCCATGTTTTTTTCTATTTTTATAACTGGGCTCTTCTTTTAATTGTCCATTATCATAGTATTCGTATTCAAATGTATCATATAATTCGCCCATTCGCCACTCTTCAAATCTTTGGTAACCTCTTTCATCCCAAAATGCCCAAAGTAAATGTTTCTTACCATATTCATAATAACCCTCAACCATTGGATTTTCATCAATATACCATTCTTTATAGTCGCCATGTTTTAAATTGTTTTCATAATTAGTTTCTGTGAATACTTCAAAAGTTGAATCATAATTTACATACCAAGTACCTGTCATCTTGCCTCCATCGTATACTGATATTGTTGAATCTTTTCCCTCTTCAAAATAAGTATACCATTTTTGATCACGTTTTCCATTTTCTAAAAATACAGCATCTGCCTTAGATTGATCATTTTCATAATATTCATAAACAAAACCATCAATAATTGAATCTGCATCATATACTTCATATTTAATTACAGAATCATTTTTTGCATAAGTCCATAATGCAGACATTAGATCATATTCATAGTACCCTCTTTGAACTAATTCTTTATTTATCGTCCATTCTTCATATAAACCATATTTTTTCCCCATAGAATATGTTGTTAAGTACTGTAAGCGTTCATTATCAAATAACTGCCTCCATTCTCCATCACGAAAATATTCTGTAAAAGACGGTTCTTCCATGAGGTTCCCATTATCATAGTATTTAAAGAAATATTTTAATTTCGCAACCCCCATATCATAATACTCATATGATTCCTGTCTCTTCAAATCAGGATCAAAAGTTATCCAAACACCATGTTTGAGATCATTTGAATATTCTCCCTCTTTAATGATTCTACCTTCTTCATCCCACAGTGAGTACATACCATTTGCTTTCCCACTAAAATAACTTAATCGTTCTTTCTTCTTACCGCTAGGATACCATGTTAACCAATCACCAGTCTTTAATCCCATTTCATACTCACCCTTGGTTTCTTTTCTACCCAGACTATCGTATGACATAAAGCCACCATTTAACTTTCCTGCAGTATATGAGGTTTTCACTTTTACTTTTCCATTTAAATACCATTCCTTGGAAGCACCATCAAGTAAATCATTTACATATGATTGCTTCAATAATATTTGTCCTGATTCTGTATAATCAGCGTATTTCCCTTCTAATTTGTCATCTTTATATGTCCGTATATACTTCGTTTGGCCACTTTCGTAATAACCAGTGAATTTTCCATTTTTCTTACCTTCTTTGTATGAAATTTTTTCTATTAATTGTCCGTTCGGATAATGTAAATCGGCATATTCAGATATAAGAGAATCTTGAACCCAATATTGATAATATACATCACCATTCTCTTCATATGTTATCCATTCCTCATTCTTTTTGCCCATCTCATATCGTTCTATCTTTTTTGTTGAACCATCTTCTTTAACAAATTTCCATTCACCCATAGGTTTATCTTCTTCATAGCGTTTTATATATTCCACTTTACCTGAAGGATAATAACCAGTGAATTTCCCATCCTTTAAACCATCTTTATACGAAATTTTCTCTATCAATTGCCCATTAGAATAATGTAAATCTGCATACTCTGATATAAGAGAATCTTGATCCCAGAATTGATAATATGTATCTCCTTTTTCATCTATACGGTACCATTCTTCAACTTTCTTTCCCTCAGCATAGATTTGCTCTTCATTCTTATCACCTCCAGCAGTAAAAAACTGCCACTTACCATCTGGTTTATCTTCTGTATATTTTTTCTTATGCTTTGTTTCTCCACTTTCGTAATACCCAGTGAATTTTCCGTCCTTTAAACCTTCTTTATACGAAATTTTCTCTATCAATTGTCCATTAGGATAATGTAAATCAGCATACTCTGATATTAACGAGTCCATATCCCAAAACTGGTAATAGACATCACCATTTTGCTCTAATCGATACCATTCATCATCACGTTTTCCATCGACATAAATTTCTTCTGCATTTGTTTTTCCTGCCATTGTATAATATTGCCATTTTCCAGCTGGAATATCATCTTCATATCGTTTTACATACTTTTTTGATCCATTTTGATAATACCCAGTAAATTTCCCATCTTTCAAACCCTCTTTATACGAGATCTTTTCTTTCAACTGTCCATTTGGATAATGTAAATCTGCATACTCTGATATTAATGAGTCCATATCCCAAAACTGATACTGAATATCTTTCCCCTCTAGTCTTTTATACCACTCTCCATTCCGTTTATCATTTTCAAATAATTCTAACGTATGAACATCTCCTAATTCAGTATAGTATTGCCACTTACCTTGTTTTTTACCATCTTCAAATCTCTTTACATGTTTCGTTTCCCCATCTTTGTAATACCCTATCCATTTCCCATGCGGAAGACTATCCTTATACGCATATTTTTCCATCAATTGAAAATTAGGATAATAGTGTTCCGTATATCGAACTATAAATTTATCCTCTCTGTATTCTTCATAATGAATATCTCTAGTTTCTAAATCTTTTGTATACCAAAGTCCATCTTTCAAATCATCATTATATACTTCTACTCGTACTAGAACTACATCATCATTATAGAAATTCCATTCACCATCTTTTAAGCCTTCTTTATACATTTTTTCTGAATCTTTTTTCCCTGTAGAATCATAATCAATACTTACTCCGTGAAGATTATCATTTTTATATGAATACTCAAGCTTCAGTGTATTGTCTAAATACCATTCTTTCCATACGCCATGCAATAAATCCTTTTTATACATTTTTTCAATAATTTTCTGGGCACTTGCAGAATCATAAATAGCATAAGGCCCTTCTAATAGATCTTTTTTATAATTGTAAATCTCTCTTGGTGATTCGTCTACAAACCATTCTATCCACTCTCCCTCTTTTAATCCTTTTTCATAATAATGACTAAACTTTTTGTTTGCATCTGATGGAATGACAATTTTTTTAAATCCAAAAAGACCATCATAAAATATGCTATCAATCTGACTACCTTGTACCACATATAATTCTTCTTTAGGTCCTTCATCAGCAAACTTATATACTTCCGCAAAATTCTTAAAAATATCTATCTCTTGTTTTGTTAGCCTACCTGCAATCTTATTAACAGCCATTTTTGTCGTATCAATTTGAAATGGATGAAATGCTATATATGTTACAGAAAGTGTATCGCCATTATTCTCAACACCTTCCGATATTTGTCGATTATATCGGTCTTTACCAATGAATGGTTTTTTCTTACCCAATAAGCCATTAGGTATAAATAAAAGTAATAGAAATAGAACTACTATTTTACGTGCAAAATAGATATGAGCATTTATTGTAATATATTTTGAAATCATTATTGGATCATTCAATTTATCATTTGACCTTGAAATTACAATCTTATATGAAAAAAAATTATGTTCTTAATTTTTTATCCCTAAAGGTGAGATAGACTCTGAAGCGTTAATAATCTTAGATACAACAAGAGGGCCCAGTGTAGGACCATAAAAACTAACACTGGTTTCATATCCACCTCTTTCATATTCTTCTTTAGAAAGCATGTAACTTATCCATTCGTCTGCCAGGCCACCAATAGTAACAAATTCAATTTCGGTATTATTATGCACCTTTTCTTTAATATTTTTTCCTAATTCAGCAGCCATTTCTCCTGGGACACCTACAATTAATAAATTTCCTACATTAAACATTATACTTGATGAAGAATCAGGAAATAACAAATTAATTATATAATTTGCTTGATCACTGTTAATACCATATTCTTTTCCACCCGTATTCATAAATTCAGGATGCCAACTTCTTGCAGGTAATGGTAGATCTACCTGATGGTAGTGTAAATTAAATACAGGTTTTGTTTTAATATTCTTTGATAACTCCCAGGACAACTTTCCTAAATCAGCACCATAGGCCTTAGCTTGTTCTAGATTGCTAGCATTATGTAAACGCGGAGTTGGGCTTTGATCACCTTCAGCTCCATTGTAATAAAAAGCAGTTGTATTAGAGTTAGATAGTTTTTCGATAGTTCGTTGCAATTCCCCAGGCCATCCACCGGAAAACTCCATGTCCTCTGGGCCCATAAATGTTGGATGAGCAGTCCAGTTAATCAATATTGCTAATGGTGAATTATCCATTCTATTTATTCTTGTTATCACAAGATCTTTATCGATAATACTATTTCCTTCTCTTCTATTTCTATTCCAACCATCAAGCTCTTGTTTTATTGTCCCCATAGTAATTGGCTGTAAGTTTTTCTGTGCTTCTAATATTACGTTTGAAAAATTCTTAATCATCAACTTTAGTACATTACTATTAAAAATACCAATCTGAGGAATATTTAAGTTATTCTTTATATGAATGGACATCATTTCAACGCTAGAATGTGAGTGACTTGGTAGTAGTAAAATATTTTCAGCACCCCAACCAAATTCTTGTAACGTATCAACAAGCTGTGTTTTAAAATAAGGGGGGAATGATTGCATATCCGCAGTCACTAGTGCAAATAATTTCTCATGATTTTTAAACACTATAGCCTTGGCATAAATATTATCATGAATTCCAATAGCTGGTTTGCTCATTCGATCTCCATACCCTCCAAGGATCGGATTTAACTCTAGCGGTGGTGTAATGTTAACTGTAGCAATACCTGCAAGAATAGTTTGTTTTTTATCGCCACATCCAAGAAATGAGATAATAAAGAAATATAGAAAAGCTTTAAAAATATTATGTTTAATAGTACCTATAATCTTATCAAGGTTTAAAGTTCATTTGTTTTTCCTAGATCAGATAAATCATTCCAATTAGATAGCGATTTCACTATCTGACTTATTTGATTTAATAAATGGATAATATAAATGAGATTTCCAATCATCATCTGGATCATTAGGTATCCCATAAACAGTAGGATATTTTCTAGTAATTTTTGCAGTACCAAATATTACATCCCAAAGAAAAAACATATTACTAAAATTGCCATCTGGATTACTAATTCCATCATCTGCAGTTTGACCGTGGTGTGCAAAATGCGTAGCTGGAGTAGAAATAACGCGTTCAATCACCCAAGCAATTGAATGTAAAGACTTATGTTTATATAAAAAAGAATCCCACCTTGCTTCACTATGTGCTCCAGTTACAATAATCTGTTTTAATATAATTGCTAAAATCATCTCTTGATATAATCCAAAATAAGTTACGATGGCAAGCCACCATATATTTGGCATAAGTATATAATACATAATTGCATTACGATAAGAAACTAATACTCCCATTTCTCTTGAAGAATGATGTGGTCGATGTAATTTCCATAACCAAGGCCATTCATGAGCTTTGCGATGATACCAATATTGCAAAAAATCATCTCCAAAGATTACAACTAATGATGAGATCCAAAAGGTTGAATCAATAAATGTATTACGATACTGGGGTAAAAAGTTGATCAAAAAGAATGTTGATGAGAAGAAAATGATTGGTTTAATTAAAACAAATAAATGAAAGGTGCTAAAAAGTTCCACATACCAATCATTTTTAGAACGAATTGATTTTTTTCCATATAAACCTCCTAAAGCTTCAATAAGACCAAATAGAATTAGTATAGAAAAAACTGCATAAACATCTATATATTTTATGTTGAGGATAGTCATTATTCTTTTTTATCCATCACGTAAGTAAATCTAATAAATTTTATAAAAAAAATTGTATTGAAAAAAAACCACAGATTTGGGGCTTTTTATTATTTTAGCAATATCATTTTATTCGTTTGGATAAAATTATCAGCTTGAACTTGATATATATATAGACCAGCACTGACAACTGTACCATAATCATCCTTAGCATTCCAAAGGATTGATTTGTGCCCCGGATTTTGTTTTTCATTCACTATGGTCCTAACCTTTTTCCCCAACATATCGTATATCGTTATCTCTACAAATGACTGTTCTGGTAAATCATAGCTGATCGTTGTTTCGGGATTAAATGGGTTTGGATATGCAGGATATAGTTTAAATGAATTAGGCATAGTATTTGAATCCATTGTAAATAATTCTTGTGTATTACTAGCGCCAGGAGTAGGGTTCATTTGCTGCCATGTATCTGAGCCATCTGGATATCTACCATAGGACACATCCACAGTTTGTTCTCCAAAGGACAACGTATCAACTACTGTGGTTGAATCAGGCATAAAAAGCGCTACTTGTTCTCCACTACCACTTAATTTGATTTCTAAGTGTAGTACCCCCTGTTCTGAATCTTTGTCTGCCCAAAGTATAATTATTTCGCCAGGTTGAATAATAGTTGAATCATTACCAATTGGTATTTGATGATAATTATCATAGTCACCAATATTATCTGTTATTAGATAACC
>Ga0208261_1000587_pt1 | contig 14018 bp, 8 predicted proteins | sample Knorr_S7_td_DCM__FD_185595 | JGI IMG/M metagenome (GOLD analysis project Ga0208261, IMG submission 185595) | Marine microbial communities from Southern Atlantic Ocean transect - Knorr_S7_td_DCM_ad_131m_LV_B (SPAdes) (version 3) | ecosystem: Environmental > Aquatic > Marine > Oceanic | place...
TGCCCTAAACCATGAGCTCCTATCTGATGTACAGCTTCATACGTGAGAGTACCTGACCTGGACATAATACCAATACTTCCTGGGGTATGAATAAATCCAGGCATAATTCCAATTTTAGCTTGTCCAGGAGTTATGATGCCTGGACAATTTGGACCAATAAGACGCGTATTATTATTTTCTAAGGCATGATTTACTTTTACCATATCTGCAGCTGGTATTCCTTCAGTAATACAGACAATTAAATCTAAATCAGCATCTATAGATTCTATTACAGCCCCAGCAGCAAATTTAGGTGGGACGAATATGACGGATGTATTTGCACCTTGATGTTTTACTGCTTCTTGAACGGAATTAAATACGGGTACACCTAAAGCTTCTTGACCACCTTTTCCGGGAGTTACGCCAGCTACGATATTCGTGCCATAATCAATCATTTGCTGACCATGGAAGGAACCTTCTGTACCAGTAATTCCTTGGATAATTAAGCGAGTATTATTTCCTACTAATACGCTCATTTTGATTCCATATTTGTAGCGCTTACTGCTTTTTCTGCTGCATCACTTAAGCTGTTTGCGACAATAAAATTAAGTGGAGATTTGTTTAATAAACTTGATGCTTCTTTAGCATTAGTACCCTCTAATCGAATGACAACAGGCACATTAACACTTATGGTTTCCATCGCATTAATTACACCTTGGGCAACACGATCACATCGCACAATGCCGCCAAAAATATTGATTAAAATAGATTTTACGTTAGGATCGGATAAAATAATCTTAAATCCATTTGCAACAGTTTCAGGATTTGCTACACCACCTACATCTAAAAAGTTTGCAGGTTCACCACCTTTAAGTTTGATAATGTCCATAGTTCCCATTGCTAATCCAGCTCCATTTACCATACAACCCACATTTCCATCTAACTTTATATAGTTTAGATTGTATGAACTGGCTTCTGCTTCAGCAGGGTCTTCTTCTGTTTCATCTCGTAATTCAGATAATTCTGGATGACGAAATAACCCATTACCATCAAAATTTATTTTTGCATCTAAGGCAATGACTTCATCTTTTTTAGTTAAAACTAATGGATTAATCTCCATTAGAGAACAATCAAGACTATTAAATGCCTTCCATAATGCAGTGAAAATTTCAATTCCAGAATCTTGCTGAATCCCTTTCAAGCTGAGGGCGTCACATAAACTTTTTGCTTGATCTTTCGTTAGTCCATCTTCTGGATGAATCCACTCTTTAATAATTTTCTCAGGAGATTCAGCTGCTACCTTTTCAATCTCTACGCCACCTTCAGTAGAAACCATGAATACAAATTTTTTCTCTTTTCGGTCAAGAACAATACCAGCATAAAATTCTTTAGCAATATCGATTCCAGTTTCGATTAATAATCTTTGGACTTTTTTTCCTTCTGGGCCAGTTTGGTGTGTAACCAAATTCATTCCTAATATTTGATTGGCAATATCCTCTACATCATCACGATTATGAGCAAGCTTTACTCCGCCTCCTTTTCCACGACCACCTGCATGAATCTGTGCTTTAACAACAACTGTCTCTGATCCCATTTCATCATATGCTTGAAGAGCTTCTTCTACAGAAAAAACTGGTTTCCCATTGGGAACACGTACATCAAAATCTCTAAATATTTCCTTTGCTTGGTATTCGTGAATTTTCATTTTAACTAATTTCTGGTTTAATTATTTCCGTTCCTGCTTTGCCATTGATTGCTTGTTTAATAGAAGGTATAGAGGTAATAATTACTTTTTCTCCATAATGTTTAAGAAAATATAATGCTGCCTTAATTTTAGGCGCCATACTACCTTTTTTAAATTCCCCTTCATTTAAATATCTTTCAGCTTCAATGGTTGTCATTTGTGAAATTGGTTTTTGACCTTCTTTTTTGAAACGCAAATATACATAATCTACATCGGTTATTATCCATAGTTCTTTCGCTCGGATAACGCGCCCAAGTTTTGCTGCTGTCAAATCTTTATCAATAACGGCATCCAATCCTTTTAATCGATTGTTTCCATCATTATACACGGGTATACCGCCACCACCTGCTGCTAAAACAATTGTACCTCTATCCACAAGGGCCTTGATGCTTTTGCCATGCATTACATAATACGGAAGAGGACTAGGAACAACGCGTCTCCATTCACCAGAGTTTTGCTCTGCGATATCCCAACCTAATTTATCAGCATACGATCTTGCGGTTTCCTCAGAATACGTTTTGCCAACAAATTTTGTAGGATTAGAAATTGCAGGATCGTTCTCATCAATTCGTACTTGAGTCACTAGCGTTACTACCTCACGGTCTAGATCAAATGTTCTAAGTTTATTTTGCAATGATTGTTGTATCATATATCCAATTGTTCCTTGTGTTCCAGCTACACAAAGACCAAGAGGAAGAGGCGGTACATGTTCGTGAGTAAGATCCATTCGTAATAATTCATTGCCAACCTGGGGTCCATTTCCATGAGTGATACAAACATTTAACCCTAGATTAATAAATTCCATAACACCGTCAAGACTCTGTCTTGTTGTTTCAAATTGTTCTTTTATTGTTCCTGTTTTATCCTTTGGTGATAAGGCATTGCCTCCTAACGCAATCATAATTGATGTATTCATGATCGGTCCAAAGGCATCGTAAGACAACGTGGGCCACCGCGGCCACGAGGTAATTCAGAACTAGATATAGTAATTAACATTTTCTTTTCTGTTGAAATATATTTTTTTGAATCTCTGATGAAATCTTTTGCAGAAATTTTTTCATAACCAGCTTCCTGTAAGGCATGTGAGGTTTCATGATTACGTGAATAACTTATAATTTTTCCAGGAGAAAGCGTGAATGCATTTGCACCATCGGACCATTGTTCTCTTTCTTGATGAACGGGTTCATCTCCGCCACAATGAATGGCTTGAAAGTTGTATCCGTATTCTTTTAAACAATTTGATAAGGATTGCTGCACGGGTTCAATATCAAATATAGATTTACCTTGTTCAATACAAAATGTTTGAATTTGATGACCATTGATTTCATTATTATTAAATAAAGGAGGGAATACAATAATTTCATCATTACTGATTCGACTAAAGAGCGTATCTAAATGCATCATGCTACGTGTTTTTGGTAAATCTACCACAAGAACACGCTTGAACCCTTCTCCAAAAGTTAATGGCAAAATTGCTTCTATTGATTCCTTAGAATTCCTTTCACTCAAACCAATTAATAATGTTTCTTTATCAAGTACGATATAATCTCCACCTTCCAAAAATAAATCTGGACATACCTCATGAAAGTTTAATTGTGTGTAATTTGAAAAAAGCGGGTGGTGCTTTGCAATATGAGCCATTAATAACATTTCTCTTTGTCTAGCTGGCCACTTTCCCCATGTAATAATTAGAGATTTATTCAATGCGACAGCAATATCTCGAGTAAATATTAGGTTAGGTAACGGCCATTTAAACACAGTATTAATCTTAGGCTTTAAAATTCGTCCAGATAATAAAAGAGTTGCTAAATGATTATCTTCCATATCCATCATCACATTTGTTTCAATAAAATTATTTGTGCCATAAAGTCTTTGATCTAATTCACAACAATTACTAAACAGTTCTTCCCGATGATCTTTATTATTAATTGTATCTATAAGTAGATCTTGGAACTGGATAGTTTTATCTGCACCTGTAAATGCCATAAGTACTTGTTCAAGTTCATCATGTTCATCGCTCATTCTACTAGGAGAGATTATATCATCAAAAAGGAGATAGTCTGGGTTTTGGATTAGATTTCCATTCTCATCTTCTATCCATTCTCTGGTATTTCTGGGTAAAGTAAAATTATGTTCCGATCCTGGTGAATGAATCATTACCTGGCGGATGAAATCGATTTCTGATCGAACCGCCATAGGTTATTTTTCTTCCATAAATGGATAACGGTAATCAGTAGGGGGATCAAAGTTTTCTTTAATAGTTCTTTGAGATACCCACCTTGCTAAGTTGAACATTGAACCAGCTTTATCATTCGTTCCCGATGCGCGACTTCCACCAAACGGTTGTTGGCCCACAACCGCTCCAGTTGGTTTATCATTTATATAAAAATTTCCTGCTGCATGTTTCAATATCGTAGAAGCTTCTGCAATTGCATGAGTATCATTAGCCATGACACAGCCCGTTAATGCATAAGGGGATGTAGAATCAACCAATTTGAGTGTTTCTTTCCACTCAGAAGAATCATATATATATATGGTAAGAACAGGTCCAAAAATTTCTTCACACATGGTGCGAAACATAGGATTCTTAGTGATAATAATTGTTGGTTCAATAAAATACCCAATAGAATCATCACATTTTCCACCAAAAATAATTTCTGCATCATCTGCGTTTGCAGCATCATCGATGAATTCTTTTATAGAATCAAATGCATTTTTGTCAATTACAGCATTCATAAAGTTAGAGAAATCACTTGGATCTCCCATGGTTATTGTAGCCATTTCTGTTAGTAATTTTTCTTCGATATCAGACCAAATTGATGAAGGAATATACGCTCTGGACATTGCAGAACATTTTTGTCCTTGAAATTCATATGCGCCGCGAACCATTGCTGTTACCAAAGCTTCTTTATTTACAGACTCATGAGCTATGCAAAAATCTTTCCCACCTGTTTCACCTACAATACGTGGATAACTCGCATATTGCTTGATATTACCCCCAATATGTTCCCACATGTTCTGAAATACAGATGTGGATCCAGTAAAGTGTACGCCAGCAAGATTTGGATGATCCATTACTAATGGCCCCACTACAGATCCTCTGCCTGGAATAAAGTTAATAACTCCATCAGGAAGTCCAGCTTCTTTAAAAAGTTTCATGATGAAATATGCTGGGTATACTGTACTACTTGCTGGCTTCCAAATAGCAACATTACCCATAAGAGCAGGCGCCGATGGTAAATTCGCAGCAATACTGGTAAAATTGAAAGGAGTGACTGCGAAAACAAAGCCTTCCAGAGATCGGTGCTCCATGGAATTCTTAGTAGGCTCAGGTGAATACATTGGTTGATGATTATATAATTCTTGTGCAAACCAACAATTAAAATTCCAGAAGTCAATTAATTCGCAAGCAGCATCGATTTCTGCCTGAAACACATTTTTACTCATATTGAGCATGGTTGCTGCATTAATGATATCACGATACGGCCCAGTAAGTAATTCTGCCATTTTAAGAAAAATAGCAGCACGTTCTTGCAATGGGGTCGTAGACCATTGTTTCCAGGCAACTTGAGCAGATTCAATCGCTTGCGTTACTTCTTTTTCTCCTGCTTGATGAAAGGTTGCTAATACATGACCATGATTATGGGGCATGATACATTTTCCCGTATCACCTGTTCGAATTTCTTGACCTCCAATAATAAGAGGGATTTCTATTTCTTTTTGACTTAGTTCTGCAAGTTTTTCTTTTAAGCTTGCTTTTTCTGGTGAACCCGGTTCATAGTTTCGTATGGGTTCGTTAATAGGCTTTGGTATGCTGCTCATGTGATTTCCAATAATTTTGATTGATTAAATGATGTTGGAATTTAGATGCATCATAGGCATTGATCAAGCAAGCTATAAATCAATGAAAGAAAAATCCAAAATAATATATATGGGAAATTCAATAAAAATAGTATTCTCATGCTATGAAAACACCAGCTCCACATAGCGATATACTCACTTTACCTATGCATCATTTGATTGATAAAATCAACAATAAGGAAATTTCTTCCCAAGAATTATTAGAAATACAACTGGAACATATCTCCAAACATAACCCATCCATTAATTCAGTTGTTACTATTGATGAAGAACTTGCCCTTAAAAAAACAATAGAGGCAGATAATGCTTTGACTAAAGGGGAGAGTTGGGGGCCATTACATGGCTTACCAATTACCCTAAAAGATGCATATGAGGTAAAAGGGATTCCTAGTACAGGCGGTTCTTCTAAATGGAAAACCCATATTCCAGCTAAAAATGCAGTAGTCGCAGATCGTTTGCAGCAGGCAGGAGCTATCGTATTTGGCAAAACAAATGTCCCAGTTTTATCTAGTGATTGGCAGAGCTATAATGAACTATTTGGAGTAACAAATAACCCATGGAACTTGAACAAAACACCTGGAGGTTCATCTGGAGGTTCTGCCGCAACAGTTGCTATGGGTTTTTCTTCATTGGAAGTTGGAAGTGATATTGGTGGATCGGTACGTATACCTGCACACTTTTGTGGAGTATATGGTCTGAAGCCAAGTTATGGTTTAATCCCCTTGTTGGGCCATATTCCACCACCACCAGGATTACTAAGTCACCAGGATACAATTTCTGTGTCAGGACCTATTGCTCGAAACCCCAAAGATATTCAGATTGCACTTTCTGTTTTAGCAGGATCGATTCCTTTGGAGCAAAAAGGGTGGAAGTTGGATTTGCCTCCGGCAAGACATCAAAAAATCAAAGATTTTCGTGTGGCTATATGGCCCAATGATCCTTTTTGTACTGTGGAGGATGCAATCTCGGATGCCATAGAAGAATTTGCGAACCAAATTGGGAAATTAGGTGCATCGGTACATGAGAAGAACCCTGGTGTAAGTCTTCAAATCAATGATGATATCTTCTGGAATATGTCTACCCCTATTATTGCAAGTGGATTTCCCAAATCTACGCTGGAAAAAATGAAAGAATTATTACGAAATAGTGACCCTAATGACACCAATTTTCGTGTACGTCACGCTCGGGCTGCTCTTCTGAAGCATAAGTCCTGGTTATCATACAACGAACAGCGATTGCAAATTAAAGCAATGTGGGAAGAGTTTTTTACTTCTTTTGATGTGCTTATATGCCCAGTGGTCTTTACGACAGCATTTGATCATAATCATGAACCAGATATGTACAATCGCACCATTACTGTAGATGGAGTTGATAGGCGCTATTTAGAATTACCCGTATGGTCAAGTGTTGCCACTTTACCTCAATTACCTTCTCTGGTTATTCCCGTAGGGCAAAATGCTGACGGCCTGCCTATTGGTGTTCAGGTTATTGGTCCATATTTAGAAGATTATACACCCATTGCATTTGCACAGGCGGTTGAAGGACTGTGTAGCGGTTACAGTCCACCCTCTATTGTACAGTAGAAATTTTAGTAAAATTCACGTAATTTCCTGTATGCCAATGTATGACTATCAATGTGCAAGTTGTGGGTATCTATTTGAGGAACTCGTTTTTTCTAGTTCCATAGCTGATACAAAGATTATTTGTCCTGAGTGCAATAAGCAGGAGGCAAAAAGGCAATTATCTGCACCGGCAGTTGCTGTTGGAGGTGGAAGCTTTGAAGCCGCCTGTGAAAAACCTGAATGCACTACCCCGGCTGGTTTTACCTGAGCAAATTAGTTACCTGTAGTTCGCAGGTAAATTAAGCACTTTCCTTCATGTATAACCCTAGATTTGCAATTACATCTTCTAGTATTGCTTCCATCTCTTGTTGATCTTTTGCAGTAACCAGCTGTTTTCTTAATACGGCTGCCCCTGGAAAGTTTTTAATATACCACCCAAAATGTTTACGCATCATATTTGATCCTACATAAGACCCCTTTGATTCTTTCAAAAGAGTAAAATGTCTGGAACAAGTTTCCAAACGCTGTCTAATACTTGGTTCATCCGCTAATACACCTTTTTTTAGAAATGCTGAGAGTTGATGGAAAATCCATGGGTTACCCAATGCAGCGCGCCCAACCATAACCGCATCGCATCCTGTTTCCATAAACATTCGTTGCGCATCTTCCGGGTTGTGAATGTCTCCATTCCCGATTACAGGTATTGAAACTGATTCTTTAAGTAATTTAATTAAATTCCAATCTGATAGACCTTTATAACTTTGTTTAGTTGTCCTTGGATGGAGGGCAATTGCTTTCACGCCATGGGCTTCTAACCGAGGTCCAGCTTCTGGAATTACAATGGATTTAGAGTCCCATCCAGCACGCATTTTTACGGTAACTGGTACATCCGGAACCGCTTCAACAACTGCAATAGTACTATCATCCATTAAACATAAATCTCGCAGTGCAGCAGATCCAGCTCCTCTTTTTGTTACTTTTGGAACAGGACACCCATAATTGATATCAATCAGATCTGGCTGAAACATATCGACCACTATTCTGGCAGCTTTACCCATTACTTCTGGATCATCTCCAAATATTTGTATTCCAATAGGTCGTTCAAATTCCGTAAAACGAATCATATCAAGTGTTTTTTCATTTTTACGGATGATGCCGTGGGCGGAGACAAACTCAGAGTAGACCATCCCGGCTCCTTGTTCCTTACAGAGTATACGAAACGAATAATCGGTAACGCCGGCCATAGGTGCTAAAAATACGGGGTTAGATATGTCTAATGTTCCAATTTTCATAAACATTGATTTATTTTATTACATATGTGAGGGTTAACACAGTATTGAAATCTACTTTTTATTAAACAATTATTTTTCTTATCTTCGCCGTCTAGAATTTATAATAATAATTAAATAAATTGAATTATATAAAGTACTTAACCATCATCCTATTATTTTTTGTGAGTTTATCTGCTCAGGATACGCGCCCCACAGTCGCCATATTAGATTTTGAAGGGCAGGGCATAAGCGCACAAGAAGTGCAGACGCTGACCGAACGCATGCGTTCTGAGATTGGATCAACGAATGCCATTCGTTTAATTGAGCGAAAAGCTATTGAAAGTATAATGGCTGAGCAAGGTCTAGCCCAATCCGGTTGTGTATCGGATGAGTGTGCCGCAGAAGTAGGACAGCTATTAGGTGTTCAGTTTATGATCAATGGTACGATTGGGAAATTGGGTGACAAGTATACTATTGATGTAAAAATGTTTTCGGTAGAGACGGGTGCAGCTGAACGTACAGTAAGCTCCACACATGATGGAGATATTGCTGGTTTATTAACAGAAATGCAAATTTTAGCCTGGGAGATTGTTGGCTTACAAGCACCGCAACGGTTGCGGTTACAGCGGGGCGGTGAAACAGACAAGCCTACGGTAGCAGTATTGGACTTTGAAGGTCGAGGAATATCGGTTATGGAAGCACAAACTCTAACCGATCGATTTACGACAGCTATGAGTAGTACAGATCGAGTGCAGCTGGTTGAGCGTGGTGTCATGTCAGAAGTGCTAGAAGAACAGGGTATGACGGGTGCAGAGTGCTCGAGCCAGGAATGTGCTGCAGAAGTAGGCGCTATGTTGGGTGTTCAGTTTATGATTAATGGTGCTATTGGTAAGCTGGGTGATACATATACCATTGATGTAAAAATGTTTAGTGTTGCTACCGGAGCAGCAGAGAGTATGAAAAGTGTTACCTATGCTGGAAAAGTGGACGGATTGATTGTGGAGATCGAGTTATTGGCTTGGACCACACTGGGTCTAGATCCACCAAAAAGTTTAATCAAGAAACAACGTCGTTTTGCTGAAGGTGGTCAAATGACAGATGGACCCGCTGGAGGCACCAATTGGATGCTATGGGGTGGAATAGGCTTAGCCGTGTTAGGTGGCGCAGCTGTTGCCTTAGGTGGCGGTGATACAGGCGGAGATATCAGCGGCGGTGGAGACATTAATGGTGGTGGCGGTGGCATTGGAACACCACCAACCTTTCCTACGCCTGAATAATCAATGGATACCTCGTTAAGAAACCTATACGAATGAAAAGAATTACGTCTATATACCAAATCATTTCCAAGAGAGTTCTCATAGGAATTATATTATTAAATGTGAGCAACCTCTCTGCGCAGCTATCGGGTTCGTACACGATTGGAACGGGTGGAGATTATACGACCATTCAAAGCGCGGTTACGGCACTAACAAGCTCCGGAGTTTCCGCTCCCGTAACCTTCAATATTCTTTCTGGGGTGTATACGGAGCGAGTGGTAATTCCTGAGATTTCAGGGGCAAGTGCAACCAATACGATCACCATCCAGTCTCAAGCGATGAGTGCCGATAGTGTGACTTGGGCAGGTTTTAACCAAAATTGGAGCTCCAATTATATTTTACGATTCAATGGGGCAGATCATATCATTACAAAGCATCTAACATTTCAAGGTCCTGCTAGCTATTATAATAGAAAAATAGAACTTACTGGAGTGGTGGATAGCGTGAAAGTGGATAGTTGTAATTTTCGTAATACTTCGAATTACACAGCAGGTTTAGGGAATGCGGTTTATAGTTCAGGCTCGAATGTTTCTGTTACGGGTTTTCATATGACAAACTGCGATATTCAGTATGGTCAAGGTATTATAATATCAAGTAATCCCGATATGTCTGATGTGCAGTTCATAAATAATACCATTAATCATGTTACAACGGGAATCCAATTAGATGAACTTCAGGATTCCCTGAATATTATTCGCGGAAACCAGTTTACGAATATAACAAATCATTGTATAAATATTTCTGATAACACAGGACAAATAATAATTGAAGATAATCACATTTATGCTCCAGATGCTAGCATCGGAATTTATATTAATGCTGGGAATACTTCTGGAAGTGCAGCGCATCGGTCAAAGGTCATCAATAACCTCATAACAGCAGAAGATGTTGGGATATATTTTAATAATCTTAACTACTATGATATTTATCATAATACAGTAAATGTCCGAGATTCTTATGCGTTATCAAATTACCAATATGGTACGTATTTGAGACTGAAAAACAATATTTTTTCCACTGAAGCAAACCAAGCAGCAATGTATTTTCAATATACTGTAAATGGGCTGACCAGTGATTATAACAACCTTTATACGCCTTATTCATTCCCCGTTTATTATAGTTACAGTAATAGAACCCTCGCCCAGTGGCAAAGTATTTTTGGTCAGGGGGAGAATTCCCTTACCCTGGAGCCGATATTTGACGGAGACAGTACGCTGGTTCCGCTTTCATCTTCCTTAGATAACCAAGGAACCCCAATTGCTTCCGTCGCTGATGATATTAATGGGGTTGCGCGATCGGATTCCACTCCAGATATGGGTGCGCTTGAGTTTACATCAACGGCTACTCCAATTAGCGGTATCGTGAGCGTTGGTACCAGTGGAGACTATTCTACAATACATGCTTTGCGACAAGATCTCGCTGCTAACGGTGTGAATGGTCCTTTGACCGTTAACATTGCATCAGGAACCTATAACGAAAACATTTCTTTTGGTGAAATAAATGGTGCCTCAGCAACCAATACCATTACTCTGCAATCTGCGGCACTGAGTGCCGATAGCGTTGTATGGCAAAATAATTCTGATAATTATTCTAAAAATTATGCCGTAAATCTCAATGGAACAGATCATATGCGCTTCAAACATATCACGTTCAGTGGAACTGGTAGTAGTTATAGGCGCCAAATGGTTGTTGCAGGTGTTGTGGATAGTCTGGTCCTAGATAGTTGTCATTTTGAAACAAATAATACATCTATAGGGTCTAGCTCTAATTATACGTCTTTTTATGGATCCAATGCTTATTTGTCAGGGCTGCAGATAATAAATAGTACATTTGAAAACACGCATCATTATGCTATTTATATAGATGCTAATGCAGTGACGCCCAGACCATCCAATATAGAGATTTCAAATAACCGTTTTATCAATATGTATGATGGTATTTTTGTAGAATATCATGATAAAGTTTCAATTCGGAACAATACCATGAGCAATTCCACCACTATGGGAAATTATGGTATCTATTTAAATCAGGTAGATAGCGCTACCGTGATTGAGAACAACCGTATTTATGATCCTGAAAATACCCTAGCATATGGAATCTATCTAAATGGTTGTAATGCTTCAGAAGAAAATCCTGGTAGAATCATCAACAATATTATTGAGTCAGATGATTATGGGATATATATGTATAATGATATATCCTACTATAATATGTATCACAATACAATATATTCGCAGGGGAATCCTCTACATATCTATTACAACGCTTATTACCTAAGTATTAAGAATAATATTATGATGTCAGATGGAGCAAGCAGTTACATTTATTTTGGTGGTAGCTCCAGTGTTTCTTCTTTGTCTATGGATTACAACAATATTTTCTTTACGAACAGTTCTTACTCTCCATTTCGAGCCTCAAGTACATATTATACCTTGTCCACTTGGCAAAGTACTTTTGGTCAGGATTCCAACTCGGTAATTACCGATCCATATTTTGTGGATAGTACGCTTGTGCCTTTTTCTCCATGGATGGATAACATGGGAACGCCTATTAGCGGCATCACGCTGGATATTAATGGGGTAACACGTTCTGAGACAACTCCCGATGTGGGCGCAGCAGAATTTACTGGTTTTTCCGGATCACCTCTCAGTGGATCCTATACCATAGGGACGGGAGGAAATTACACTTCCATGGATACATTACAACGGGATTTGAACTTGTTAGGAATTAATGGACCGGTTGTATTGAATTTTCTTGAAGGTACGCATACTGAACCGCTTGCGTTAAGTGAAGTACCCGGCTCATCTGCCTTAAACACCATTACATTTCAATCAGCAGACCAGAACGCTAGCAGCGTAAATTGGCAACGAGCAAGTATATCTACAGACAATTATACAAATTCCTATATACTAAGATTAAATGGAACGGACCATGTCAAGATCAAGCACATGACTTTTCAAGTAACCGGTGGGTATCATATATCCAAACTGCGATTGTCCGGACAGACAGACAGTATTTCCGTTGATAGCGTTACGTTCATCGACACCTATTCTTCAAATGGAAGATCAGGATATGGAATTTTCTCTACATCTGGCAGTCCAGTAATAGGCGTTTCAGTTAAGAATTGTTCTTTTACGAATACTCCTGGCACACGATATGCATGGAATGGAACAGAAATTACGTTTCTATCAGATCAAATAAATACCAGTATTGAATCTGGATTAGAGATAAGTAATAATACTTTATTGAATTCGTATAAGGGTATTTATATATACAAATACAATGGTATTACTGTTAGAGGGAATACCATTCGTGGTGATGGTCAAAATGATAAGGGCCTTGATTTTGGGTATCTAAGAGGAAATGGAATCATTGAAAACAATAGTATTTACGGTCCAGAAACTACATCGGGTATGTATTTTGATTATTGTCAGGGAACCAATGATACAACCAGAATATCGGTTGTCAATAATCGTATTTTAACGGAAGACTATGGGATTTATTCTAACTATTCGTACTATACCGATTTTTATTATAATACCATTCATATAAGGGATGAATACCCCTTGCGCGCTTACTACAACCAGAACATTAATCTAAAAAATAATATATTTTCTGTAGATGAAAATAATGCTAGTAAGGTTGCTGCTTATTTTCAAGGGTATTATACGTTTACTTCCGATTACAATAATTTTTATACAAACTATCAATATCCCGTTTATTGGAATGGTAACAGAACCTTACAGTCGTTCCAGTCAAGCGGATATGATTCCAATTCTGTAGAAATCAATCCATTGTTTAATACGGATAGTACGTTGATACCTACAAGTTTTCGATTGGATGATAAAGGGTCACCTATATCAACCATAACACAGGATGCTCTTGGGCTAGCTCGATCTGCTACTACGCCTGACATGGGCGCTGTGGAATTTACGGTGGAACCGTTGGTTATTTCTGGTGCCTACACGGTAGGCGCTGGAGGGGACTATTCCTCCTTGTCAGCAGCATTGCGTGATGCGGATAATTATGGTATAAGTGGAGCAGTTACATACAATATGCTTCCAGGTGTGTACACCGATCAAGTTAATTTTGGTAATGTTTTTGGAGCATCCGCTACCAATACGATTACAGTGCAATCGTCCACAGGCAATGCAAGTGATGTAGTCTGGCAGCCGCCTAATTCGAATTATTATGCTTTTAAACTAAATGGCTCTTCCTATGTCACCATTAAAAATATGACTTTTAATACCTCCGCCAATATTTATGGATCAAAAGCACTTGATAT
>Ga0208261_1000590_pt1 | contig 13996 bp, 15 predicted proteins | sample Knorr_S7_td_DCM__FD_185595 | JGI IMG/M metagenome (GOLD analysis project Ga0208261, IMG submission 185595) | Marine microbial communities from Southern Atlantic Ocean transect - Knorr_S7_td_DCM_ad_131m_LV_B (SPAdes) (version 3) | ecosystem: Environmental > Aquatic > Marine > Oceanic | place...
TAAACAAATAGATATATTAATTTCGACTAGATTTGATCGAATTAATTGCTAATTTCACCAGTTTTTTTTCATCTGGATTAGTTAGTTCTGCTAATAGGCTCTCCCCTTCTTGCAGATATTTTTTTGCATCAGGCCATGGACCATCTTCACTGAAGCGTAATTTAACCAAATTCTTGCAATGTTGAAGGTACTTAGTGTCTATCTCCGAAGGATATTCCTGAGCACAAATTCGTACTGCAAAATCTCGATGTCTCTCATCATCAAAAGAGTTTGCGATTGAGAGTTTCTCCGTAAGTGATTGTGCATTATGAAAACTTTTCATTTTGTCTTTGTTAATTTGATTTGGAAATCCACCTGAATAAATTTGCTCTTCATTATATGAGTTTTGATAAATTGGTTTTTCTTTATCTGCAAAGATCTCATTTACTTTAAAAGTAAAATCAGGGTTACTTCTAAGTTGTTTAGCTCTTTCTAGGTATAAATCATTCTCACTAGGTAAAATTTTATCTTGTTTTAGAGTTTCTGCTGAAATGCTCGGAATTGTCCGATTTATACCTATGGTCTTAAATGGAGATTCAGATCTATTTTCGATTACTTCTCTCAACTCCTGAAAAGTTAAGTCAAAATAAACCTTGGGGTCATTATTTAAATTAAATATTATGGTTTGATTTACAGCTTCTACACCTGCCAATATTGTGAAAGGCATCGATCTTAAAGTCTTATTAGATGGAATATAAGATGAAAGATAGTTAACTTCGTTAGCAAACAAATGATCAAATAATTCTTGTTTAGAAGTCGTTGTAATTATCTCATTATAAAAATTTGGTAATCGGGATTTAATTTGATTGAAAAGTTCCTTCAAGTATTCACAATCCTCAAGTGCATCATGAGCGTTTTGTGTATTCATTTTAAATAACTCAGCAAAATGTTCTAACTTTAATGAAATTTGATTATTCTTTTCTGGAATTGGAAATAAATCTCTATAAAAATAGCCAACTACATACATTTTTAAGTAAAGATCTAAGCGAGAGTTTCCATTAGTATTTGTGATGTATGGGTCAAATAAATTCCAATAAAACTGTCGCCTCATTACTTCTTCATCAAAACGCATGCCATTGTAAGAAATAAAAACTGCCTTGCCGGATGAAGACCATGATGACCATTTGCTATATGCAGCTTTAATCATTTGATAATGAGTAATTTCTGTATCAAAGATTTCTTTCTTTTTATTTATTAAAAGTGCTTTAGGTGTGACTAAAGTCCATGGTAATGGCGAGCATAATGTACTAAATGAATCAATTTCCTCTAATGATGAATTTGTTAAAATTGAACCGATTTGAATGGCTTGGACGAAATTCAACTCTCTTAATGAGGATGTTTCAGTATCATAAAAAATAAACTGATCCATTAGGACTTTAAAGACGTTACTAAATCGCTAAAACCACCAATTAATTGATCATTTTTTAAAATGACTGGCAGTGTTTTCATTAGTGGCGCTTTCTCCTGCATTTCTTTATATAAATTTATGTCTTCATCAATTTTTTTAATTTCAAAAGAAATGTCCATAGTTTCTAATAAAGCAGCTGCTCTATCACAATAAGAACAATTTTTTTTTGAATAAATCGTGTATTTAATCAACTGCAGCTGTCTCTTCAGTATCTAATTTATCTTTATCTAAATCTGATTTATCTTTTGATCTTTTTAGAGATGAGCTATCTTTATAACAAATATAAAGTGGATTCCCAGCCCTATCGTAATCGATAGTTGCAAATGAACAATCATCCTTAAGTTCATTGATCTTTTTTTCGTGTTCTTTGCCAAATGAATTATTTTCTACAGAAGAGCATCCGCTTATGAGGAATGTTACAAAGATTAGAGTTAAAATATTTATTCTAGACATGAGTAAGATTTTAACAATTGACCAAGGTACTACAAGTTCAAGATCAATTATCTTTGATTCTAATGCTGAAATTGTTGATATATCGCAAAAAGAATATCCATTAATTTACCCTAATGATGGGTGGGTAGAAATTGACCCTACTGAATTAATTAAGTCTGTCACAGACACGTTAAGTAATATTAATCTCGATGATATAAGTTCAGCATCAATCACTAATCAAAGAGAGACAACTATAGTCTGGGATAGAAAATCAGGAAGTCCAATCTATAACGCTATAGTCTGGCAGGATAGAAGAACTGAGAGCTTTTGTTCTTCTATTGAAGATAAAGAAATCCAAAAGGAAATATCCGATCGCACTGGCTTGATATTAGACCCTTATTTTTCTGCAACAAAAATAAAATGGATATTAGATAATGTTGAAGATGCAAAAGTTAAAGCCAAAGAAGGAAATTTATGTTTTGGCACAGTAGATACATACCTTATGTATGTTTTGTCAAAAGGCAGTATATATAAAACTGACATAACTAATGCATCAAGAACAATGTTGTTCAATATAAATACCCTTACTTGGGACAAATATCTACTTGATTTATTTGATATTCCTGAATCGATGCTCCCTGAAGTTGCTAATTCTGATGATTCATTCGGTTCTTTATCTGAATGCAACAATATTAATGTAAATGCAGTATTAGGAGATCAACAAGCTGCATTATTTGGACAAGGATGTTTAAATGCTGGTGATTTAAAAAGTACCTATGGAACAGGCTGTTTTCTAATGTCTAATATTGGGCTTAAGCCACTAACTGCTAAAAAAGGTCTTTTAACGACTATAGGCTTTAGTTTCAATAATCAGATTCATTATGCAGTTGAAGGTAGCATATATTCTGCCGGTACAGTAATTCAATGGTTAAGAGATAATCTTAAGTTTTTCAAAGAAAGTTCAGAATCCGAGAAATTTTTAAATGTAGATGCTAATGCTAATGGAGTTCAATTTATACCAGCATTTACTGGTCTTGGAGCTCCCTATTGGGATTCTAATATTAGAGCAAGCTTTCATGGCATCACTAGGGACACAACGAAAAAAGATCTTATTAATGCAGCTTTTAATTCCATTTCCTATCAAACTAAAGATATAGTCGACTGCTTAGAACAATCCGAAATAAATGTTAAATCCTTAAGTGTAGATGGAGGTATGGCAACAAATAAAACCTTTGTTTCCCATATTGCCAATATATTAAATATTCCTATACAAGTACCTAAAAATACAGAATCGACTGCAAAAGGCGTAGCTTGCTTAGCTGGTATTACTGCTGGATTAATGAATATAGATTTATTAGAAAAACAAGAAAAAAAAGTATGTAATCCAGATACTAATCTAAATAAAATTATGGAAGATGATTATCGTCTATGGAAACAACTGATTAATGAGAATATCTCACCATAACCATTTTTTTGTTTTTTCTGAATAAGTTATCCACTCCTCGCCAAATATTTCCGCTAATTTTTTCTCTTCATGTGGTATCCAAGTGTTTTGTATTATTGAAATAAATAATATAGGTATTAACAAAGCAGAAAGTGACTGTAATAAAAAGGCAATAGCTAAAAGTACTCCAGCCATACCTAAGTAGATGGGATTTCTGCTAAAAGAAAATGGGCCAGAAGTAACAAGTTTCTCAGGTTCTCCATCAGGTATATATGTAGTTTCATTATTATTAAGCTCTCTAAAAGCATAAGTAATGATTCCTAATGATAAAATAAGCACTATAAGACCTAATAGAAGACTTAAGTTAACTTCTAAAGGGACTAGCATGTTAAGTACTACCTGAACAGCAATGCATCCTAAAACTATAAGTGGTGGATAGCTAAGTTTCATAATGCTTTAAGTCTAAACAGTTTTTATTTAAAAAAAAGCCCCTCATCTCTGAAGGGCTTAGTGAAACTGTCTTCCTATTCTATGAAAGGTAAAAATATGAATCGAAAGTCTATTTCACAACTAAAATGGTATAGGCAAGCATTACAGTTCTTGAATGGTCATCATATGTTGCAAGGGTGGAATATGACAACTCAAGTCCCTTAATTATTTGCTTGCCCCCCCATTTAATTTCTTTAGAGTCCTTAATTAAAAGCTCTTACTTAATGAGACCCTAGCATTTAATGGCTCGCCAACAGAAGCTTGGTGAGTACTATGTGAATGTGGGAAATAAAGCTCATCAGTTAAGTTCTCTACGTTTAATCTAAGAACCATATCATCTGATACATCCCAATAAGCAGCAAAGTCAAACCTAGTGTACTCAGGCAATACAAGAGTACTATTATCTTTAATATGTGATTCACCTTGTTGAGTGACACCTAATGCCCAGCCAAAGTTTTCATCAACTTGATATTTGGCAAATAATGAGAATGTATGATCAGGGACTTCTCGAGCAACACCACCAGAGCTTGTTGTACCCTCTAAAGAGCTATATCCAACTGCAAGTTGTAGCTTATCGCTGACCTGACCTCTAAGTTCAAGCTCTATACCATCTACACGTAAACCTCTGATCTCAGAGTTTTCACCAGTATCATTATCATATGTAGCTCTGGTTTGCTCACTATCAAATATGGCAGCTGTAAAACTCAGAGTATCTGTCATAGCCCATTTAATTCCAAGTTCCGTACTTTCAAATACATCGGGATCTAATCGTGCTGATGTGGCGCTTAGTGCTTTAAATTGCTCACCAGATCTTGGTAAGAAACTTTCACTGTAGCTCATGTATAAAGAAACATTTTCTTGAGGCTTATATATAAGACCTGCTCTTGGTGAAAATCTATCGTCTGTTCGTGACTCAGATGTACCGTTCTTGATATCATCAACTGTTATGTCAAAACTATCTAATCGACCACCTAACATGATCTTTACATTATCAGTAAGATCCATTTGATCTTGAACAAATAGTGACGTTACTGTTATGTCAGACTCTGATTTACTCTTCAAAGAGTTTGTAAAGTTAACAGAAGTAGCAACTCCAGCTGAATTTACTGAAAAGTCCATAGGTCTCGAAATATCAAAGACTTCATTATCATCATCAGTAGTTGACCAGTTAGTGTCATAACGATGGTTTTTATTTTCCGTGTTAATTAATTCTGCCCCAATTAAAATAGTATGAGTGACAGATCCTGTAACAACTTCGTTAACTATATTACCTGAGACGATAAAGTTGTCTCTTTCAGTTGGATCTAAGTAACCATCCATAGTTACCAGAGTTCCGTCATAGCCTGAAGCATATAAATTTCTGTACATTTTCTCAAAGCTACTAGATTGAACTGCTAGGTTACCTTTTCTAGTTTCTGAGAATTTGTGACTTACATTAGCACGCATAATACTAGCTTCTAAAGTAGTGACATTTATGTCTTCATCACCAAAAACGATATTGCTTAATGATTCGTCTGGCGCATTATTTATAGTAGGAATACCTCTATCAATAAATCTTTCATGGTCTGCATATTCGTACGATAGATCTAGTGTAGTTGCATCACTTAGTGCTACTGTCACCGTTGGGTTCATGCCAAATCTTGTACCATCATAATGGTCTCTATGATTCTCTAAAGCATCACTGTGGATGTTAAAACGTAGTGCTGAGTTATCTCCAGTTTGGACGTTATAGTCAGCAGCAAAATCAAGAGCACCAAATGAATCTGTGCCTAGATCATAGCCACCGAACATTTCACCTAAAACAGCTTTTTTAGTAACTCTATTAATGATACCGCCAGTACCACCACGACCGAATAAAAGTGCATTCGGGCCTCTTAGAATTTCAACTTGTTCAACGTTATATAAAGATCGATAGTATTGAACATCATCTCTTACACCATCCAGATAGAAGTCTGCTGTTGATCTAACACCTCTAAAAACAACTGCATCTCTATGTCCTTCACCTTGTGAGGTATTTACACCAGGTGTATATCGAACAATATCCCCTATTTCTCTAAGGCCTTGTGAACGAATGTCATCATCCGTAACAATCGTTACTGTTTGTGGTACATCTAATACTGGTACCGGGGTTTTAAGAGCAGTAACTTGATCTGAGTATAAGACTTTACCTTTTACAAGAATTTCCTCTACTTGATCGTCTGAACCTTCATCAGTCTGTGCAAACATCACGGCTGATATGAATATTAATAATTTAATTTTGTATTTCATTTTCTCTCCAAATCTAAATGATAATCGAAATGAGAATCATTCTCATTTAAGAAGTATATGTACTTGTAAGAATAATGCAAGAATTAATGTAAAAAAAATTAAGTGATATAGAATAACTGAATGAAATCTTATTTGAGCCTCGATAAAAAATTATTTAATGGCTTTTTACCTGATACAGAACCTTTATATCATCTTGATGATTCTAATAATGATGTTCTAACACTTAAGGAGCTTTCCTTAGCAATACCGAAATTACTGCTTACAAACAAAATTAGAAATCTAGTAGATAAACTGCCCTCTTCTTTCTTTTCCCATGATTTAACTAACTACGAGGAAGCAGAATTGAGATCGCTAAATGTGCAGTTTTCTTTTTTAGCTCATGCGTATGTATGGGGTGATTTGAATCCTTCTAAAGTGTTGCCAGCTTGCTTAGCTAAACCTTGGGTTAAAATTTCTGAAATGCTGGGAAGGCCAGCTGTTCTTAGCTATGCAAGTTATTGTTTAGATAATTGGCATAAAATTGATGCTGAAGAACCTGTGTCTCTTGATAATGTTGCTCTAAATTACAATTTCTTAGGAGGGATTGATGAGGACTGGTTTGTCACAATTCATGTCTGCATAGAGAGTGAAGCCAAATTAGCAATTATCTCTGCTCTTGAAATTGCACTAGCTTTTGAAAATGACTCTATCGAGAAGGATTTTCTTTCAGAAAAATTGACAGCTATAAAAGAGTCAATGATGGAGGTTAATCGCATTTTTAGGAAAATGCCTGAAAAATGTGATCCATACATTTATTACCACAGAGTAAGGCCTTATATTTTTGGCTGGAAAAACAATCCTGATTTACCTGATGGTTTAATTTATGAAGATTGCTTTAATAATGAACCACAACTTTATAGAGGAGAAACTGGTGCTCAAAGCTCAATAGTGCCAACTTTAGATGCTTTATTTAATGTAGTGCATGAAAGAGATGAACTTAGAGAGTATCTCGATGAAATGCGTCTTTATATGCCACCAGGTCATAGAGAACTCATAGAATATGTAGAGAATCATAGCAAACTTAAAAGTTTCATTAATGATAATCAAGACTTAAAACATGTATATGACGACTGTCTTCAAGAGATTTCAATTTTTCGAACACAACATCTTCAATATGCAGCTGATTATATTCATAGCCAGAATACAAAAAGTACTTTATTTGGTTCTGGTGGATCAAAAGTTAGAGGCACTGGCGGAACACCTTTTATGAAATATCTCAAAAAACATAGAGATGAGACTGACAAAAGCAAATTAGACCAAGACTAAAATTCTACAGTTATGCCTTTTTCTTTTTTCCAAGCAGCATAATCTTTTTTGTTTACCATATAAGACCAATGCAGTAGAGATTGCTGAATTCTTCTACTTACGTCTTGGCAATTTTCTAGATCAAATTCTGATGCATGGATTTTTGCATAAATAATATTTCTCCACCTTCCATTTGGGCCACAAAATGCTGCCCATCTCTTGATCTGTCTTTCATCATCTTCATGTCTTCTACCTAAAAAATATTTGCAATACCATTCAAACCATCCCCTGGGATCGTCTTTATGCATCCATCCAGCAGCTTCCCATTCTTCTTGTGATTGACCAGACTTAATTTTAAAAAAATTAACTTTTGTTAGATATTTATCAGATTTATAGAAACTTTCATCTATATTTTCAAACCATTCTTCAGGGTAATCCCTATAATCAATTAATTCTGCAAAATACGTGCCCCCAAAGATACCTTTTTCAAGCATCTCCTTTGGTGTGAACATTGGATCAAATTTCATCTATTTCTAGTTTTTGGTGGTCCAAAAAAAATGTTAATGAATTCTTGGAGGTTAGATGCTTTACTCATGTCTTTAAACATAGAGCTCCATTCCATTAAAGTTATTTTTACAGGATTAAATGTATTAACATTTTTTACCAGCCCATATCTAACATTTGCTCTCTCTGGTTCGAATGTTCCAAAGATCCGATCCCAAATAATAAATAAATTGCCATAATTCTTATCAATGTATTCTTCATTTGCTCCATGGTGAACTCTATGATGTGATGGTGTATTAAAAATCCACTCTATTGGTCCAAGCTTTCCAATAACTTGAGTATGTCCGAAAATTCCCCATAAAGTACTTATTACTCCTGCAACTGCAATTATTGTTGGATCTAGCCCTATTAAAGGTAAGAAAATAAAAAATGGTATTTTTGATATCGGCCCAAGCCATGCTTGCCTAAAAGAAACAGCAAAATTCATTTCCTCACTTGAATGATGGCTCATGTGTATAGCCCAAAGAAATCTACTTCTATGAGAAATACGATGATATATATAAAAGACTAGATCAATGAGAATAAAAGTTAATATCCACATTGCCCATAAAGGAATTATTGAAGCTAAATCAAATAACCTGAATTGATATAAATAAAAATGTAGGGCAAGTGTTAATCCTTTAACAGCAAATACCATAAAGATGTTGCCTGTTAACAGTCCAATGGTACAAAGAGTATCTTCCTTTTTATAATAAGATGTATTTTGTAAATTAGAGATTAATGCTTCTGCAAAGATTAAAGTTAGTATTATTGGAGCACCTACTGCATAAACTTGCGTAACCGTAAGTTCAGTCATGATTAATTAACGATAACTATTATTTCTTCAGAGAATATAGGTTCGCTATGAGGTATATGTAAATAATTTCCCAATAGAAGTCTTAATCTGTACGCACCTTTATCAAGTGTAATTTCTGCTTCTGTTTGGCCAAGACCAAAGTGAATATGATTTTGATCAGCTTTAATTGGTAAAGATAAATCTTCTGGTAAATCAGCATTAACTAATAAATGATGATGTCCTGTCATAGCAATATCATAACCAGCAGGAGCTACACCAAAATTTGATAGGCCAAATTTTACTGTAAATGTATTAGATAAAACATCACCATTATTTGGTTCAATAAAATACACTTCAGGATTAGAATTTGCCCAACCTGAAATTAAAAAAACTAATAATATTTTCTTCAATTATTCCTCAGAGTTAGATGCTCTATCTCTCCAACCTGGTTTATCAAAAATTCGTAAGTAAACTAGTTGATCATGATCACTTTCATTTGCAACTTTGATGTAATCACCCTCTTCTGCAAGAATTACGTCACCAGTAGATAATGAGTGCTCATCTTTATGCATGATTCCAGCTGATGGATCATGCCCATGACCGTCTTCGGTATTTGTATATTCAATAACTTCCATGAGCCCTCGACCGGAAAGAATTACATAAACCACTTCGCTTTCTAAAAGTCTATGTCCTATTGTCGATTTATTAGGTTCAATTACTGTTTTACTAGCTATTAATTTAGTCAATAAGTCATTTGACCAAACAGTATAATTTTCGTCTTTTTTTTCTGGGGTTCCACCAACTCTATAATTTACATATTTCTTTGCCATATTACCTCCAAATTTCTGGTCGCATCAGATGCTGGGTCATTACGGACTTTACTGCTTCCAATGCTTTTTCAGTTCTAATCATTACTTTCATCTCAGTAAATTTATTGTCCTCATTCCATTTAAATAGATCAACTCCATTAACTGCTACATCATCTATAGTGCACTCAAATTCTAATACAGCATTGTCTTCTCCTATAATTTGCCTTTTATAGCTAAAATTTTTTCCAAGAAAAGTTTCTGATGCTGCCATTAGATAAATAAAACCCATATATTTTTCTTTACTTTTAAAAACAGCTGGAGAGAAAAATTCAAAACTATCATCTAATACATCATAAAGAATGTTAGGATCATTCTTTTCTAATGAAAGGTGCCATGCGTCTACTGGGTGTAATCTATCATCCATACGCTTAGTAGAATATCTACGTTTTTATAAGTGTGCAATAAAATATATGAAGAAAGCTACTTATATCTTCCGCCAGCTAAAGCATTTCCTATTACCTTTATAAGAGATCTAGGAAACCACTTAAGAGTAGCAACTAAAAATCTATTCAATCCACCAGTTATTATTACTTCTTTTCTTTTGAGCATTCCATTAATACTTTCCTTTGCTACATCGTCGGCACTCATCTTCATGTAATTTGGAACTTTATCCATTCTTTCTTGAACACCACTTACTTCATGAAATTCGGTAATAGTAAATCCAGGGCATGCGGATGTAGCAAAAATATTATATTTGTTATATGCACCATTTAAAGCTTCTACAAATCTATTCATGAAAGTTTTGACTGGACCATACAGGACAGCAAACTCACCGGAGGGTGGCGCGAATGCAGCCATTGAAGACACAACCATAATATGCCCACCACCACGCTGTTTTAAATTATTTAAAAATAATTTAGTTAGCATGATTACAGAAATACCTAACACTCTTAAGCAATCTTCCTCATCATCAAGTGATGCATCTTCAAGTTTTGTGTTTATTTGATAACCTGCATTAAGCATTAATGTTGATATATCTAGATTTAGCGATTTTGTAAAATTGTAGATTGCTTGAGGAGCACTTTTATCCTTTAGATCAGCAACAAAATAGTCAACTTTTACATTATATTTTTCTTTAATTTCCGCAGAAATTTCTTTTAATCTGTGTTCTCTTCTAGCTACTAACAATAAATCATAGCCTTTTTCTGCCATCTGTACTGCTAAAGATTTACCAATACCTGCCGTTGGTCCTGTAATTAATACTGTACTCATTGAAAACTCCTTTGTTAAATCTAGTATAAATGAATATTTAATATATTTTTACAAATACATTTGATGAATTAATATACAGATTGTTCATTTTTTATACAATTACTAAATCATTGAAATAAAAAAACAAAAAAAAATGAATTTTTTTAGCCTCTGAAAGTCCCATTAAAAAAGGGTTTTAAAAAAAGATTAAAAAAAGTGGTATTTATTTCACTAAAAGTATTGCAATAAGTCGTAACACATTTTAAATTAGATCTTACCTAAAGATAACAAGATCAGGAAAGGAACTGCAGAACCAAGAATGAGAAAGTTAACTTAGGAAGAGACCAGAAAGGTGAAAGTTCAAAGAAGGTCAGCATGCAAAAGACCGAATTTGACCACCGAGAGTAAAAGAGATCTTACTCAAGGATGCAGAAGGTAATCTCACTTTTGACACCTACTGATCTCGAATTAAAAAAAACTGAGCTTGCTCAGTTTTTTTTATGTCTAAAAAACCTTACAATCCTTGAATGAAAATTTTCTACTTAGGTCCAGAAGGCACTAACTCTGACTTAGCTGCACGCAATATATTTACAACTAATGATGACTTTATTGCAGTAGCATCAATCGAAGATATTTTTGAGAAAGTTGCTTTGAGCCATTCTTACTATGGAGTAATACCTTTTGAAAATTCTTATCAAGGAGTTATCAATTCATCTCTCAATTGTTTAATTGACTATGACCTTAAAATTACAAAAGAATATAACTTTAATGTTTCACATATATTCTGTTCTTCCAATAATGAACTTAATCCTAATGACGTAAAAATAATTACCTCTCACCCTCAAGTTTTTGGTCAATGCAATAATTGGATCAGAAAAAATTATCCTAATGCTGAAAAAATTGTATCCACTAGTACAGCGGAAGCAGCTGCGCATGCAAAAGAAGATTCTTCTATTTATTGTATTGCAAATTCACATGCTGTTGAGATCTTTGGATTACATCCCCATGAGATAGATATACAAGATAGGACAGACAATAAGACAAGATTTCTTGTTATTGGAAAAATGATCGAAGATAGAGGTAAAACCAACAAAACTTCAGTCATGATCAATATACAAGATGAACCTGGGTCATTAATGAAAATTCTTAAGCCTTTTGCTGAGTTAGATGTGAATATGACTAGAATCGAAACAAGGCCGTCTAGAAATAATGTCTTTTTACATACATTTTTTATAGATTTTGAAGGCTTCTATGAGGACAAGAACATAATAAAACTTCTAGATACGCTTGAGGGAATGTCAGAAGAAATTAGAATAATAGGATCTTACGAAAGTCTTAACTAGTTAGCTTCGGCATTTCTTAGATGTTCTATTAGCGGATCTTCTATAACTTCTAGTACTGGCTCATCTATTAAATGTCGCATCTTTTCAACTGCAATAAACTTACTGTTTGGAATTGACTCAGCAGTTTTTTTGCCTTCATCAAAAGGAACTAATGGATCAAGCTTTCCATGAATAACTAAGGTTGGAACTGATATTCTCTTGACTTCATTAAATCTATTGTCATCAGCTAGTATTGCTATTAGTTGTCTTGAAAAACCGCTATCATTTGGGCTTCTTTCTATATTTTTTATTGCTTCTTCTCTAAACCTATCTTCGTCGATCACTACACCTTCAGAACTCAATATCTGAAAAATTCGTAATGATCTATCTACTCTTTCGTCAATCGATTCTTCCTTGAATGATCTACTTTCGATGAGATCTCTTAATTCTCCTTTAGGTGAATTGCTAACATTTGGTGTTTCAGCCATCGAAGCGATAAGCACATATGATATGAACCTGTCATTATTATCTGCAACCATTCTCTGGGTTATCATCCCACCCATTGATTGAGCTAAAACATGTGATTTTTCAATTTCAAGCGCATCTAGTACTGCAATGCCATCATTTGACATATCTGTTAACGAATAAACTGAATTTATTGGCAAGCCTAAATAAAATTTTATGTAATTCCAAACAAAATTCGGTTTTCCATAGTCTTCAAAACTATGAGATAGCCCCACATCTCTATTGTCATAGACAATAGGTCTAAAACCATTCTCTTTAAACATTTCAATCAATTCATCTGGCCAGAACGTCAATTGCCCTCCTAAGCCTTGAACTAATAAAACTGGAGTGCCCTCTTCTGGTCCATAATCAATATAGTAAATTTCAATATCATCATTTTTTGCATAGCCATCCGTCTCTGCATAAACAAATGAAGTAAAAAGAATAATTAATAAATATTTAAATTTGCCCATGATCAAAAAAACTATGAGTATTTTATACTATTAATTAATGATAATTGATTTTGAATTTAAAGAGGTCAAAAAGTTTTTGCCAAAAAGAGATATTAGTTCTAATAAATATGATTCTGGCCAACTGCTTATTATTGGTGGGGATGAAAAATATCCAGGTGCAATAATTTTAGCTGCTCAAATGGCTATTAAGTCAGGTGTTGGCCTTACATACTTATACACTAAAAGCCAAAATGTAATAAAAGTTCTTAAAGAATTTCCAGAAATAATAGTATTTGATAATCAGGATAGATTAGCTGAAATACTTTCATACAATATTCCTATATTGGCGGGTCCTGGAACACTCAATAATAAATGGACTCGAGAAACATATGATCTTATTAAGGATAAACCAATCACCACCATTCTAGATGCCGCTTATATACAAGAAATAAAGTCTATTAACTTATTCACAACACAAATACTCTTGCCTCATGAAGGAGAAGCAGCAAAATTACTTAACGTGCCTTCATCTCATGTTAAAGAGGACCGCCTACGATCAGTTATTGAAATCAGCATAAAACATAATGCAGTTACAGTACTTAAAGGCCCTAATACATTAATATCTAATGGAAATGAAACTTTCTGTTGTATGAATGGGTCTACTGCATTAAGTACAGCTGGAACTGGAGATGTTCTAGCTGGTCTTATTGCCAGCTTCCTAGCACAGGGGTTGAACCCAATGGAAAGCTGTAAATTAGGTGTTGCACTACATGGTCATTGTGCTGAACAATTGAACCTTATATCTGGATTAATGCCTTCAGAACTAATAAATTTAATAAGAGGTCATATCAATCAGTAATAAAACCTTCGCCACATTCTAATGCCAAATGCTAATGAAAAAATCCACGCAAATAGTTCAACATAATTCGGATTTGAATTGTAACCAAAAAAACCT
>Ga0208261_1000594_pt1 | contig 13954 bp, 12 predicted proteins | sample Knorr_S7_td_DCM__FD_185595 | JGI IMG/M metagenome (GOLD analysis project Ga0208261, IMG submission 185595) | Marine microbial communities from Southern Atlantic Ocean transect - Knorr_S7_td_DCM_ad_131m_LV_B (SPAdes) (version 3) | ecosystem: Environmental > Aquatic > Marine > Oceanic | place...
AAGGGGCTTGTCCGTTATCCAGGTTAGGACGGTCCTGTTGGATTCTCCCTTGGAGAAGCCGTCCGGGATCTCGAAGTGGTCCACCCAGACGTCCTCGTCGTGTTTGTCGTGCCTCATGTCTGACCAAGGGACTGGTCCAACCAGCTCAATCGACTGAGCGGAGAAGTCCGATGCGCCCCATGGCGAGAAGGGAGTCAGCTCGATCCTCGCCATCCTGTTCTGGTCGACGACCACGTCCAGCTCTGCCTCGATCATGTGCCCGTCAAAGATAACCCCCGTCCTGGCATCGTAAGTCCCCCACCAGAGGGTCCCGGATACAGCGCACTCGTGCCTCACCTGAATTGACAGGCGTATCTCCTCCCCGGAGTTCATCGAGACGTTGACGTTCTCGGCCCTCACCTCGAAGATGTGTGGGTCTGTCCTGTCCTTGTTCATCACTATCGGCTCCGTGTCAACGCTGGATAACGCGGTTATCCCTCCCATAGTAAGCGAGACCGAGAACTGCGTTTCGGCGCCCAGTGGACCCCCTACAGGGAGGTCGGATATCGAGCATATGTCGCTGTTCGATTCCAGTGAGGCGAAGAGCAGGATTGTGATGTTTCCCTCGAACCGGAATGGCTCCTCGGTCGGCGCCGAGAATGCATCGACAATGGTTGGTAGCGTCAGCGAGCTACTCTTGGAGAAGGAGACGCTCCCCGATGGTAGGCCGGTCACAGTGGTCCAGTTTCGGTCCAGGTACTGACCATCCTCCACCCCCTTTAGGAACAGCATGTGCTGCTCGGGGTACGACTGGTCTACCCCGGGACCGTCGTATGCTAGCTGGTTCTGGGCTACGCTGGAAGAGGATGACAGGATTAGCAGGGCGGATATCGCCATCAGAAACAGAGGAGCGCGTCCCTGACTCAACCTACTCACCATTGGATTCTGCCCCAAGCTGTTGTTCAATCCTTTGTATTCATGTTAGAAGAGCCTCGTAGCGACGAAAAAGGCCATCAGAGAGCCTGAGAGGGTCGCGATGAAGTTCACCCCGTGCTTCCCAAGGTACCCGCGATTCTCCAGCATCGCACCCAGTATGGAGTCAACCTGGCACCCTAGCCATCCGATTAGGATTACGAACGGGAAGAACAGCTCTACTGGCGTCGAGTCCCCGTTTATGGCCCCAAGAATCGTGGACACCACAGAAATCAGTAGCGCCCCGTAGAAGGCTGCCAGGGTCCCGGTTGGGGACATCCCTCCGTTCGTTCCGGCCGGCACGGCCTCGAGGGTGGTTATTATCCGGGTCCTGGGATCTAGGCTGCCTATCTCCGAGGCAAGGGTGTCTGAGGCAGCCACAGAGACTGACGAGCAGAGCATGAAGTACGCCCACTCGTGGCCTCCGATGAAGAAGTTCCCGATCGCGATAATGCTGGCCATCCCGCCGTTGGCCATTACGTTCTTCCAACCCCTGACCCCTGCGTTGGCCTCCTCGGCGGATATCTTCGCCTTCTCCTCAAACCTCCATTTGGTCGCGAAGGATCCTACAATCAGGAAGGTCATGAGAACCACCAGCCATGTCCAGTGCCCCATCAGGGATATCGTCAGCCCCACCACTAGGGCGGCAATGACGCCCCCTTTATCCAGAAGGTCCTTCCACATGGATACGAGCAGTAGGACCGATACCAGCGCAATGGAGACTGTGAGGTCATCGCCTAGTTCGACCATATTGACAGCATGTCGTTACCATTGGCGGTCATGAACGATTCGGAGTAGGCTCGTGGATGAGGGCGAATTACCGGGGGACCTCTCCTACTCGATGGAGTTGACCCCCTTGATCAGACTCCTAGCGATCAGCAGTACTGAGGAGACTAGGAAGGCGATCCACGTGAACTGGATAACGACTGTTGTAGAACCTCCCATTCCGTAGGCATCGGGGAGGTAGTAGGAAAGGAATGAGGACCCATTCCAGAATGCGTGTCCCGCTATTGACAGGGTCACCGCTGCGGAGACTGACTTAGGGGTCTTGATTCCCGTCGATGCCCTCATGGCCCGGTTATCGCCATATGTGAAGTGGAACTCTTGGCTTCCGAACTCAGGCTCCCTTGCCGGCGCAGGGTCCTTTCCGACGATAACCCATGGATGAGCCTCTTCCTCGACTTCCTGTGACGCCTGCGAGATGGCCTCCTCCAGGGTCGGCCTCGAGCCATCGAACCCCGAAAGGTCTCCGTCTCCGTCAGTGTCAATCCCTACGCCCTCTGCGATGTCTATCGCAGATATCGCCATGGACTTGGCCTTCCAAGAGAGCCTGGCCTTCAACTCCCTGTCTGTCGCCATCCACCCTATCGCCGTACCAGCGACTGCAGTCCACACCGCGTGGCCAGGGATTGACCCGATACCTCGGACCAGGATTGTGAACGAGGCGGCGAATGGACCTCCCAGCAGCGATACCCCGATGTACTGGAAGTTCTCTATCAGGGCGAAGCCCAGGCCTACTGTGAAACCTACCTGGAAGCCGTGCTTGGGCCCTTTGATGTAGGGCAGGAATAACGCTACTGCCATCGCCTTGAAAATCTCCTCGCACAATGGTGCGCCCACGGCCAGGAGCGAGAACTCGAAGGCCCAGTGGTCTGGTTCGAAAGGGATTAGTTCGGGTGCCACGAGGGAGTTGAACAAGAACGCAGGGAAGGCAGAGGCCATTCCTGCCATCAGCCAGGCCTCTGCATCCCTCCTGCGAGTAGGAATTCCCAGAAGCCGATCGGAAGTGCCCCACCAAGCGAGGACCGGGAGTGAGAACCCAACTATCCAGGTCGGAATCGCGAGCAGTAGGAACAGCACGATCCCGAGATCTGCTAGGCCCTCCTGGAAGTCCTGCAGTATCAACAGGAGCAGGCTGATCAAGACCGAGACGACCAGGCCGAAGAGTAGCCACAGCTGACGAGTAGGGGGAAGGTCAAGGACGGAGTCGTCCCTTACCAGGTAACGACTCATTCTCGTTCTCATAGGGGTCCTGAGGGACCCGCCCTCGGGAAGCGCGTGGGCCTGAGAGCCCCCCTCATCAGGGGTGAGCAGCCTGACGTGAACGAGTCTTGGTCTGTGCAACCTGAAAATCAGGGCTATCAGGGGGGCGCTGCACAGTCCAGAGAGGAGTACGGCGATTGGCTCGAGATATACTATGCCTATCACTAAGAATAGTAGGACGTACATCAGGAAGAAGGCGGGAATGACCGTTCCCAGCATCCTGAGGTATGCTCTCCAGGGCCTGCTATTTCTGGCGACCATTAGGTTACTTGGCGGCTCGCTTAGGGGCTCTGGTTCCTTGAACCGGTACATTCTCCCCATCTGGTCTATGAATGTCCTTCCTTCTTGCATGGCCTCACCCGGTGCCACTCAGATCGCCCATCACTCGCGGTGCCAGATGCACCCGGTGCGGTTCCTCATCACTGTGGCGTCCTATGAGCCGGGGGTTTCGATATTGGGCTTTGTCATCTACCGATTACCCCGCAGGATGTGCAGTATGTCTCACTCCTCTTCTCGTCCCTCTTCATGCTCCACTGCCCACAGGATGGGCATCGAGGTAGGCGCTTGCCTGGTGCCTTGACCCTTGGAGGCCTTCGCCTGCTAGTCTTGGGAACGGCCCATCCCTTCTTCGGGCGTCTGACCTTAGGCACGAACTAGGAGAAGGGTCCTGATTCAAGAAATTGACTGAGAGGAGTGGTGGGGTGCTCGGGAAGTTAATCATAAGCCAGTGGCATATCGGGTAGCATGCGCTGCACAGTTGTCGGAGCAGGAGTATCCGGACTCTCCACAGCAATCAGACTCTTGGAGAGCGGCCATGAAGTCGAGATAGTATCGGACAAGTTCAGCCCGGAGACGGTATCGGACGTGGCTGCGGCGATATGGTACCCCTTCCTCGTGAAGCCCGCGGATAGGGCCGACACTTGGGGGATAGTGACCTACGACGTCCTCGAGGGCCTATGCACAGAAGCACCCGAAGCTGGGGTGACGATGAGAGACGGTAGAGAATACCTGAGGGACGTTGTGGACCTTCCGCCATGGAACGATGACATAGCGGCATTCAGGATCCTAGACGAGGGCGAGATACCAGAGGGCTACGTTTTCGGTTGGGAGTTCAGGGCTCCCGTTATCGAGATGCCCCTGTACATGCCATGGCTGAGGTCAAAGGTCGAGGGAGGGGGCGGGACTTTCAGGCATGGTTTCATCGAGGACCTGTCCGAACTGAGTGGGGACGTTGTGGTCAATTGTGTCGGCCTAGGGGCGAGAGAGCTTTGCGATGACCTCGAAGTCAGGCCTGCAAGGGGGCAGATCCTCTTCATTGACCAGGACCCGGGAGTGGGTCACTTCGACCAACAGCCGGAGACCCTGACCTACACAATCCCCAGGAGCGACGTGACCGTGCTCGGTGGGACTGCGCAGGTCGACGACTGGAGCCTGGATATTAGGGACGAGGACAACGACCTGATACTTAGCAAGGTCGAGGCGATTTGGCCCGACTTGGACAGGGACAGGATAGTTGGGGGCACGGTGGGCCTCAGGCCTTCGCGAACAGAGGTCAGGCTAGAGGAAGAGGAGATAGGCGGGGTTCGCGTAATTCACAACTACGGCCACGGAGGCGCCGGCGTGACCCTATCATGGGGATGCGCCGATGAAGTAGTTTCAATTGCAGAGGGAAGTTAGGAATCCCGATGGGAGAGACGTTCGACGTTGTCGATAGAAGTGACACGGTGATAGGCCGGGCTAGCCGGGAGGAGGTGCACCGAGATGGGCTGCTACACAGGTCGGCCCACCTCTTGGTGTTCGATGGCTCCGGGAGGGTCCTGCTTCAGATGAGGTCTATGGGTAAGGACAGGTTTCCCGGGAGGTGGGACTCTTCGGTGTCCGGGCACGTCGATAGCGGCGAGGGCTACGACCAGTGCATAGTCAGGGAGGCGATGGAGGAGATCGGGATACGCCTGGAATCCACGCCTGAGAGGCTGTTCAAGATCGATGCATGCGAGGATACGGACCAGGAGTTCACCTGGGTCTACAGAACATACTCCGAAGGGCCGTTCACTCCGAACGAGGAGGAGGTCTCGGAGATCGGGTGGTTCACCGGAGACGAGGTGAGTCACCTGGTGAAAACCGATCCCGAGAGCGTGTCCCCTTCCTTCGCCCTTGTTTGGAGCAAGCTCCTCAAGGGGCGCTGACACTCTCAGCTGTATGCAGCCTTCGTTGTGCTGATTACCACTGCACCGATCTTGTAGGGGTCCCCATTGGATGAGGGCCTCCTGTCTTCCAGCCTGCCGCACCAGCCGTCATCGACCGTGCCGATCGGAATTCTGATGGAGGCTCCCCTGTCCGAGACTCCGTACGAGAACTCATGGATCGACTGGGTCTCATGTAGGCCAGTCAGCCTCTGCTCGTTGTGCGCGCCGTATACGTTGATGTGCTTCTCTATGTTCTTGCCGAATTCCTCGCATACCTTGTTGAAAGTGGCCTCGTCGCCACAAGTCCTCAGCGTCGTATCTGAGAAGTTCACGTGCATACCGGAGCCGTTCCAGTCGGTCTGCCCCAGTGGCTTCGGGTGCCACTCTATAGAGAGGCCGTACTTCTCTGCGTTCCTCTCGGCAAGGTACCTCGCGACCCAGACCTCGTCTCCCGCGTTTTTCGCGCCCTTCGCGAATATCTGGAACTCCCACTGGCCCACTGCCACTTCTGCATTGATGCCCTCGACGTTGATACCCGCCTCTAGGCACATGTCTAGGTGGGTCTCGATGACTTCTCTGCCGTAGGCGTTCTCGGCTCCGACGGAGCAGTAGAACTGGCCCTGAGGGGTTGCGTCCCTAGGGAAGCCCAGGGGGAGGTCGGTCTCGGGGTCCCAGAGGAAGTACTCCTGCTCGTACCCGAACCAGAAGTCGTCATCGTCCTCATCGATCGTTGCCCTGCCGTTTGTAGTGTGGGGAGTCCCATCTGCGTTGTACACCTCGCACATCACAAGGAAGCCGTTCAACCTGTCAGGATCCGGGTAGATTGCCACGGGCTTCAGGACGCAGTCGGAAGAGCCCCCCTCGGCCTGAAGGGTGGAGCTTCCATCGAATGACCAGTCCTTACAATCATCCAGGTTTCCGGAGAAATCTGTCTCGATCATCGTTTTGCTTCTGAGGCTCTGTGTTGGTTCAAATCCATCCAGCCATATGTACTCTAATTTCGACTTAGTTGTCATAGCGCTGGGCCGTGGAAAGGTGGTTTATAGTCTGAACGTATGAACAGATAATTGGAGATATATTGAAAATAATTATTAAAAAAATATATATTTCTAAGATAATGTACACTTATTCTAATTTAATTTATACAAATGTATATATTTTTACAGAAATTAATGAAAAATCCGCTCAAATGAACATTGGCAAATTTAGTTCTTGACGACCGGTTCTAGATGGTGGACGTGCCGAGATTTGAACTCGGGGCCTCTTCCATGCCAAGGAAGCGCGCTTCCAAGCTGCGCCACACGCCCAATGGACCTACGAAATGCGACGCCCATTTAAGGAGGACGTGAGAGGTAGTGGCATGGCGTCACGGGACTCCGAGGGACGACCTGAGATCCCAGAGGGGCTGCTGGCAACGCTGATTCAAGAGTTGGAGGGGGAGGATGCCCCATTTGTCAAGCACCTGGACAAGGAACTAGGGCTCAAGTGGCTGGACGAGGATGAGTCGCGCCTTGGCTTCACCAGATTCGAGTTAGACCATCACGAGCTCTACCGGAGGAGGAGGCTCGGTGCTCCGCCGGGCCCCATAACAATAGCCCTGAACCCTATTCTTTCCGATGACGGGGCCCTCTTCAGGCACACCCTCACTCACGAGTTACTGCATGCGGCTGGCCTTCTTGATCACGATGGTTTGCATGCAGAGATTGTCAGTAGAGTTGCTCCCGCTCCGAAGCTGAGGGACTCGCCGGTCCTGATGAGGCTCAGAGAGAGGGTCCTCCAGGAGCTTCCCGAGGAGCAGTGGATTTGTGGGAAGTGCGGCCATACCTGGGAAAGGAGGAGAGTGACTAGGCCGACACGGTGCCCGAAGTGCGCGAGCAGGTTTGAGGCGAAGTGAGGGTTCATCTAAGTGAGGCTCCCGCAGAGGGTCGCGGGCGATTGGTGTAGTCTGGATATCATGCTGGCCTTCTAAGCCGGTGACACGGGTTCGAATCCTGTATTGCCCACCACCGAACTAGGCGTTAAACGCGAATCGCTCATATACGCGAGGCAGGTCGGAAGGACTCGACAACTGGAGGATGATTCGCTAATGAAGAGAGGTTCCCGTGCTTGGAAGAAGCAGGGGAAGCAGCGATGGAAGTGGCGAAAGAAGAAGCTCCGAAGGCGTAAGGCGGCCAGGAAGAGGGCAAAGCAGCGATAGTTCGATATCTTCCAATCACCAATGTGGAGGATTTATTCCGCCTTGTTGCTTCGTGGTTCCATGAAGTCTCGTGCCGTCTTGGGTGTGCTGATTCTAGCATCGGTTTCTCTGGGGGGTTGCATAGGCGATGGGGAGACTGAGGACCAGTCCCGTTTCATAGATGATGAGAGCGAGCTATTCGATCCAGAAAGTCCGGATTACTGCGGTGACTTCGATGGGGACGGAGAGCCCGACTGCCCGCTGAGCGGATACATCCCCGAAACCGACCCCTGGTGGTGCAACTCGACGGGCATCGGCGGGCACCACGTGGACCTGGCGTACGAGGGGAAGTCGAAAGGGTTGCTTTCTCCGGAATTGTGCGAGGAACTGACCTACGAGCTGAAGGACGCCATAGAGTGGGCAGCACAGTGGCCTACCCTGGGCGATGCAGAGGATGCAGGTTACACGATGTCGGTGGGTTACACCGAGGGAATGGGTACCCATCACGTGATGCTGAACAACTTCTCCATGGATGATCCTGGGTTCGACATCGATGACCCCTACTTCCCCGATACGAGGATTGACGAGATTTTCGATCACGAAAGACCGGAGTTCCTCATGTACGGGGGCGAGGAGAGGGAATCGGAGTTGGTCGGCTTCGCATGGTTCGTCAGGGCTCCAACCGACTCCCCCCCAGAGGGTTTCTCGGGAGACAACGACTGGTGGCACAGGCATCACTCAATGTGCTTCAGAACCAGCGAGTTCCGGATAATGGGCGAGGACCTGAGTGACGATGCTTGCGAGGAGCGCGGTGGGACCAATGTCAACCTCGAGAACTACTGGATGGTGCACGCATGGGTGGAGAGGCCCTGGCTGACCTTCGATGATGTGTTCACGAACCATCACCCCTGTCTCCACGAGGACGGGCCGGAGGAGGACTTGGGGGCTGAGTGCTGGGGAGAGAGCACTGAGCACGTGGGTCACGATATCTAATCGAAAGCCTAGAAAATCAGGTCATTGCCATCAGGAGTTGACCTCGATTACAGTATGGTGGAAGTTGCATACCTCGTCGAATTGGTTGAGCCCTCTGCAATTGACCATGACCTCGAATCCCTGGGCACCCTCCTTCCTGTTGATGACCTTGTGTGGCGCCTTCTCGGAGCAGGAGGGACACATCAGGTTGATGACGTCGCCGGTCTTCTTGCCCTGGCTCATCCTCTTCTCGCGTGCCTGGGTCCTCTTCTTCTTGGTTCTCCTGTCCCTCATGTAGAACTTGGAGTAGATCTGCAGTGCGATGCTGCAAAGCGCCAAAAGTGCGGAGATATACACCTCTATCTCCATGGGGGTCTCGGGCAGGGATGTGGAGTGGAGGATCTTGCCTCCGTTTCCAATCAGGCCCCCCGAGAGCAATCCCGACATGAATATGGGGACGACCTGCCTTAGGTACATCCTGAAGGTGAGTGTGAGGAAGGTGGAGGAGACCAGGAGGAAGCTGGAGAGAGCTGGATGGGAGAGCTCCGAGATTATCGGCACCTCTGAGAGGGCTTCCTGCAGGTCTATACCCCTCTCATAGACGAGGTACTCGTATCCTAGGACGATCGCTATGGGCGGGCCACCTACAACTATGTAGTTCTCAGCGACCTTCGGGAGGGTGTATCCGAAAAACAACCCCATCACTACGCACGAGATCTTCACGACATCTGGGGTGAGTGATCCAGAGGCTAAGAGGTCCATTGAGTCCAGGAGCGGGATGGCGAATTCCGTTCCTACTAACAGTCCCAAAAGGGCACCAACCACTCCGAATGCTCTGTAAATCCTGAGCCCCCTCCTGGGGACGAAGTTTGGCTTCACCGAAGCCACCATGGCGGCTCCGACATCACTGGTCAAACCGGACTTCCTCGGGGCAACTTTGCCTGTGCGCTCTGGCGCTCTTCCGTAGCTTGGCTCCCAGAAGAGGTAGATCCCCATCAGGATCATCGATATTCCGATTGGCCCCTCCATGGACAACGCTGTGAATACCGAGTTATTACGTATCCGCAGACTATGCCCAGTCAGGAGGAGTCAACTTCCTCTACCGAGTTCCTCTGAGCGATCCATCGCAGCGAGAATCGCCTCTACGACTAGTCGGGTGTAATCGTTTTCCTCCAGATGGGAGATTGCGGCATCTGTGGTCCCGCCGCGGGATGTCACCGCCTCGCGCAGTGAGGTTGGGTCGAGGTCTGATTCCATGGCTAGCATTGCAGCTCCGAAGACGGTGTGCAAGACCAGTCTTTCAGCCATCTCCGAGGACATCCCCATTTCTATCCCGCTCTGAATCATCGCCTCCATTGTGTGGAAGACGTATGCTGGTCCGGTTCCGCTGAGTGCTGTGACCGGGTCCATCATCTCCTCTGGTGCCTTGAGGCAGACTCCCACTGCACTCAGTACTGCTTCCACCCTCTCGAAGTCCGACTCCGTCGCATGTGACCCTCCGCATATCACGCTGATGCCCTCTCCGACCAGGGCCGGCAGGTTCGGCATTACGCGAATCACCGAGGGTTGGCCGCCGAGGCTCTCCTCGATCGATTGCGTAGTCACTCCTGCTGCGATGCTCATGATGGTCTGATTGTCATTTATCGAGGGGGAAATCTCACTCAGCAGCGAAGGCAGGTTCTGGGGCTTTGCCGCGAGGACGACCAGGTCTGCGGACCCAGCGACGTGCGTGGCTTCGGTGCCATCCACCACTCCCATATCGTCGCAGATGCGCCCCACTAGGTCCTGATCCAGGTCGCAGACTATGACCGACTGTGCGGACACCGTCCCCTGGTCGATGATGCCGCGCACCAGAGCCGCTCCCATGTTGCCCACTCCGATTACCCCCACGGCAAACTGCATATCTCCAGTCACGGGCTGTTAGTCATGGACATCCTATTTCACACTGACTAACTCAATCAGCTGATTACATCACCTTATTTGTCGGCCTCTAGTGCATCTAGACATGAGCACTAGCAGGGAGGATTACCGGTTGACTGGCATAGTGCTTGCCGCCGTACTACTGATCGTTGGCTTAGTGCTGAGTGCGATCGATGCAAATTCGGCCAGCTTCAGAGGGCTCCCCGCAGTAGCATGGTGTGCCATCATAGTCTTCGGAGTCCAATGGCTTGCTTGGATCCCCGCATCCATCGGCCAGACTGAGCGGTTCTACGATCTGACTGGTGGGATGACGTATCTCGTGGTAGTCGCTTTCAGCCTGTGGGTGGGCTCTGAGTCCGAGGAGATCGGCTCCAGGGAATTGCTGATCAGCGCTCTCGTAGCCATCTGGTCCGTCCGCCTCTCTGGTTTCCTTTTCCTTAGGATTCACCACAAGGGCAAGGATGGCCGGTTTGACGATCTGAAAACATCTCCAGTGAGGTTCCTGGTCCCGTGGACCCTGCAGGGCCTCTGGATCTTCCTGACTGCTAATGTCGTTATCGTAGTCAACAGCCAATCGGGCCCCTCGCCCCCTCTCGGGATATGGGACGGAATGGGGCTTGCGATCTGGATTCTCGGTTTCTGGATCGAGGTGCTTGCGGACTCGCAGAAGACCAGGTTCAACTCCAACCCGGATAACGAGGGCAAGTGGATAGACCAGGGCCTCTGGTCCCGCTGCAGGCACCCGAACTATCTTGGTGAGACTCTGCTCTGGACTGGAATAGCGGTCTTCGGAGTGGCCTGCTTGGAGGGTCTCGAGTGGGTCGCTTGCATATCACCGGTCTTCGTCTACCTGCTACTGACCAAGGTCAGCGGTATACCCATACTGGACAGGAGGGCACTGTCCAAGTGGGGCGATGATCCCGAATACCAGAGTTACAGGGAGAGTGTTCCCGCAATATTCCCTCTCCTAAGAGCCAGGGGATAGTCACTCTTCTTCACCGATTGTAACCGCCTTCACTTCAAGCACCGTCTGCTTGAGGATGTAGAACAAGATCCACAAGAACAAGGCCCAGACGGAGCAGTATTGCAGCCATTGCCAGTGGATTCCCGGGAGTAGCACGGAGTTGACAGGGGGCGCTAGACTTGAACGATTACCCGGAAGTCATCATCGGAGGGTGGTCCCTAACCAGTACCGATCCCCTCCCATGGGAAGTAGTTCACCAGCAGGATTAGGCCAAGGAAACTAATTGCATAGATCATGATGATTGCGATGACTGCCCCCTTCAGAATCTGCATCATTCTACTCTTGCCCTTTTTGGGCCTCTCCTCCGGCTTCGAGAAGAACCAATTGATCAGGAATATGAAAATAAGAAGATCGCACATGAGGAAGGCAGGCCACAGATCTACCATGCGAATGAACCCCCGGTCAGTCCTCCCACCATCTCTCCTTCTTTGGTAGGATATCAAAATCCAATCGCCTATATGTGGTGAATCCACTATCTGAGAAGACGCGTATACTCCAGCGGCCCTCGGATTTCTCGGGGAATGTCGCATTGCTCACATCTATCTCATTCAGCCAGTTCCATCGGACACCTTCCTCTCCGTGCTCATCGTCTGGGGCGCTAGACGGGTATATCCCCACCCAGGCGGAGCTGCTACCGGGGGAGTCGTTGATTCTGAATCGTACCGGCTTGCCCTTTATCGCTTCCAGTACCTCGATGGCTGGAGCCATGGGGTCCTTGCGAGCAGGAGTGGACTTGGCCTTGAACGCCTTTCGGGTGATGCCCAGGCCAACGAGGGATAGCGAGCCGATGACAGACATGATTGAGCCGGCCATTATCAGGCCTGTGGCTTCCACGACTTTCTCTCCGTCCTGTATCCACATTGGAATAGGGTATGAGACATCGTTTCTAGAGGCTGAAATATCGGTATAGCCTGCCATACAGCCGTAACAGGCCCGACCTAACTTCACCAGATGCCCTTTCTGTTCAGGCCATACCTTTGCATCACACCCGCTTCCGTCATGGGCGATTTCAAGTTCGAATACCTGCCTCGTTTGGTCTGCATCATTCTGCTTCGCCTGTGGCGTCCACGGATCGCTCATCCAGAGGCCCGAATGAGTGGCGTTCACAGTCACGCTCTCACAGTAATCGTGTATCCCGTTATTATCGAAGTCCCCCGGTACCGCCTCGATGAAAATGATGAACCCCTGATCGCCCATGCCGTCTGCATCGGCAATCCACAGACGAGCGGATGAAGTTTCCTCGTGGTGGAGAGTTTCGACTGAAATGACCCCAATGATAAGCAAGGGTATACTGGGAATCAGGAGTAATACGGCGAACACCATCCCCATCCAGGTCCACCTTGGAGCGGGCTTGCCGGTTTCGGCATAGGATTTGGCCCACGAAGAGATGAGGGTAAACGAAGCGCCCACTGCCAAGAATGCGCCGACACCAAACATTATCGCGCCCGGAATTATCATTCCGAGATTCTGCTCACCTGCTGGGCTATGTCCTCCAATAAAAAGTGGTAAACCGATACTGAACAAGATTATGCCAATGACCAAGGCAATCCCTGCAGTCTTCCTGATTGATTGTACGGCGGCTGGGTCAAGCGGTTCAGCCTTTCCAGTCTTTACAGCGAAGTCTTTTCTTTCGTGTCGAGTATGTCCGCCATCTGAGAAGACACGTATGCTCCAATCGCCTTCAGCTTGCTTTGGGAACGATGCGTTGTTCACATCGATGTCGCGGAGCCATTTCCATCGCTTGTTATGCTCTCCGTGATCCTGGTCGATTGCATCCTTTGGATAGATGCCCACCCAAGCATCGTTGCTGCTTGGACGATTGTTGATTCTGAAACGAACGGGGTTGCCCACTACTGCTTCCAAAATCTCGATCTCACCAATCTCCTGAGTTGCATAGGGACTGGTCGAAGTTGACGCAGGAAGGTGAAACTCACCGTATGGCTTGTTGTGCGTATTGTCGCTGCAGTGGAAGAGTCCCGTGCTTCCAGGCTGTGCAAAGAATGCAGCATCCTTCGGTGCACCACCGCCACTGTCGTTCCATATCTGTCCACCCAAAGGTTGCCTGTTCGGGCTAAGGCAGCCCAAGGCAACGCAGACTACGTCCTTGCGTGACGGCGGATCTTCGCTGAGTGTCCCCACGTCGCCAAGTGACACATAGCCCGGTGGCGGGATGGGGCGCCAGCACCAGAAGCGGCGTTTACCGCGTTCCTGCCACCATACGAGCTGGAATCGATCAGGTGGTGCGATATCGCTACCACCAGCACGAATGACCAGCGTCGAGAAGGTCGGTGGCGAGTGTCCGTGCTTGGCAGTCATACCAATCAAATGGCACCCCGCAGGAACGCGCGCCGTCCAGACTGAGACGTCTTGTGCTGCGCCGGATCCCCTGTCGTTCCATACCTCATCGTACTCGCTTACGGGGACGAATTCGAAGTTCCCTTGCGATGAGGTTTCTGGGGGGTGCTCGATTCTTCGAGAGTCCTTGTTTTCACCGAGTCTGACCGTTGGTGCCGGATGCTTGCCACCTGGGGCACCCTGACTTCCCCATGAGTCGACGGTTTCCCACCCGCCGTCACGTGGTGGAACACCGATTTTCCCCCCGGTATGCGCAGCATAGAGGACCCCGATTTTTGAGATGATCATCCACTTGTTCCACTCCGGGCGTTGATGGGCCGTTCCGCA